>MCHG01000029.1_pt1 | contig 144646 bp, 139 predicted proteins | sample 787351 | NCBI WGS metagenome assembly MCHG01 (sample SAMN05430296, study PRJNA330682) | permafrost metagenome | biome: Cold desert; feature: permafrost; material: soil; isolation source: enrichment culture inoculated with soil incubated with H2/CO2 at 20 degrees... ... | reverse complement strand
CCTGGCGGGCAAGGCCGGCGCGGGCATTCGCGGCGCCGCGCTGAAACGCCTGCCCGCCGCGCTGGAGGCCACCGTCGCCGCCGACGGCCATCACGCCGCCCGCGCCCCGGAGATGGGGCTGGAGCTGCTGCTCGACCTGCTGACCCTGGACGACGCCCTGGCCCAGCTGTCCGAGCCGACGCCCGAGCCGGTGGCCGCCGCCATTTCGCGCCTGACGACCAGTCTTCGCGTCCTCGCCCTGCCCGACGGCCGCCTGGCCGCCTTCCAGGGCGGCGGACCTTCGACGCCGGAGCGCGTCGCCGCCGCCCGCGCCCATGACGATACGCCCGCCCCGCCGTCCAGCGGCGCCGTCGGCGGTCTGGTGCGCGTCTCCAGTCCCCTGCTGACCGCCATGGTCGACGTCGAGGCCCCGGCGCGCGGCGCCTGGTCGGCCGCCGCCTGCGGCCAGCCCGCAGCCCTGGAAGTCGTCTGCGGCCGCGACCGCCTGTTCACCTCGGCCGGCTGGACCCCGCGCGCCCTCGACCGTCAAGCCCTGCGCCTGACGCCAGGCGCCTCGACGCTGACGCTCGGCGAACAGCCGCTGGGCGAGCCTCTGTCTGGCTGGAAGTCCGAGCTTCTGGGTCCCCGCCTGGTCGGCCCCACCCTGCACGTCAACCGCGACCACCGCGAGGGCGAGGGCGCCGTCTGGCTCGAGGTCGAGCACGACGGCTGGATGCTCGGCTACGGCCTGATGCACCAACGCCGCCTCTATCTGGATCAACGCCTCGACGAACTGCGCGCCGAGGAACGCCTGCATCCGCCCGAAGGCCGCCCCGACGTGACCCGCGCCATCGCCGCCCCCTACGCCCTGCGTTTCCAGCTGGAGCCGGGGGTTCAGGCCTCGCTGGCCCGCGACCGCCGCTCGATCCTGCTGCGCGGACATTCGGGTCGCGGCTGGTGGTTCCGCAGCGACGGCCCCGACGTGGCCATCGAACCCGCCGTCCACGTTGACGAGGGTCTGACGCGACGCTCCTTGCAGATCGTCGTCCGCGGCTCCGCCCGCACCGACGCCGACACCAAGATCCGCTGGAAGCTGAGCCCGGCAGGGGCAGCGGGCGACCCGCACTAGGCTTCCGCGGGGGAAATGGGCGGCGCGGGCTGACGCCGCGTCCCGATGGTGCTAGAGGCCGCGCCATCTCCCCGCCCCAGCTGTTAACGGACGCCGCCCATGCCCGCCGCTCCCGACTTTCCGCCCGCCCCGGACGCGATCAAACCTGTCCGCGCCCTGATTTCATTGTCGGACAAGGCGGGGCTGGAGGATGTCGCGCGCACGCTGGCCGGCCTCGGCGTCGAGCTGGTCTCGACCGGCGGCACCAAGGCGGCGATCGCGGGCTATGGCCTGCCGGTCAAGGACGTGGCCGATCTGACCGGCTTCCCGGAAATGATGGACGGCCGGGTCAAGACCCTGCACCCCGTCGTGCACGGCGGCCTGCTGGGCGTGCGCAACGCCCCGGCCCACGCCGAGGCCATGACCACCCACAACATCGGCGCCATCGATATCGTCTGGATCGACCTCTATCCGTTCGAAAAGACGGTCGAGGACGGCGGCGGCTTTGAAGCGGCCATCGAGAACATCGACATCGGCGGCCCGGCCATGATCCGTTCGGGCTCCAAGAACCACGGCCACGTCGCCGTCGCCGTGGACGGCGAAAGCATCGGCCTGATCGTCGAAGCCCTAAAGGCCGACGGCTCGACCACGCTTGGCCTGCGCAAGCAACTGGCCGCCCGCGCCTTCGCCCGCACCGCCGCCTATGACGCCGCCGTCTCGGGCTGGTTCGCCGCTCAACTGAACGACGCCGCCCCGGCCCGCAAGTCGATCGCCGGCTCGCTGGCGCAGACTCTGCGCTATGGCGAGAACCCGCATCAGACCGGCGCCTTCTACCGCACCGGCGAGAAGCGTCCGGGCGTGGCCTATGCCGAACAGGTCCAGGGCAAGGAGCTGGGCTACAACAACATCGCCGACGCCGACGCCGCCTATGAGCTGGTGGCCGAGTTCGAGAGCCCGGCCTGCGTCATCGTCAAGCACGCCAACCCCTGCGGCGTCGCTGTCGGCGCCACCCTGTCGGAAGCCTATGCCCGCGCGCTGGAATGCGACGCGGTGTCGGCCTTTGGCGGCGTCATCGCTGTCAACCGCCCGCTGAACGGCGAAGACGCCCGCGCCATCACCGGCATCTTCACCGAGGTCGTCATCGCCCCCGGCGCCGATGAAGAGGCCAAGGAAGTCTTCGCCGCCAAGAAGAACCTGCGCCTGCTGATCACCGACGGCCTGCCCGACCCGCACGGCGCGGGCGAGGTCTTCCGCTCGGTGGCCGGCGGCTTCTTGGTCCAGTCGCGCGACCGCTCGCTGATCAAGCCCTCTGACCTGAAGATCGTCACCCGTCGCCAGCCGACGCCGACCGAGATCCAGGACATGCTGTTCGCCTTCACCGTGGCCAAGCACGTCAAGTCCAACGCCATCGTCTACGCCAAGGACGGCCAGACGGCGGGCATTGGCGCCGGCCAGATGAACCGCCGCGACAGCGCCCGCATCGCCGCCATCCGCGCCAAGGAAGCCGGCGAGGCCAAGGGTCTGGCCCATTCGCTGGCGCAAGGGTCCGCCTGCGCTTCCGAAGCCTTCTTCCCCTTCGCCGACGGCCTGCTGGAAGCCATCGCGGCCGGCGCCACGGCGGTGATCCAGCCCGGCGGCTCCATGCGGGACGCCGAGGTCATCGCCGCGGCCGACGAGAACAACATCGCCATGGCCTTCACCGGCGTTCGCGTGTTCCGGCATTAAGCTGGAAGGGCGCTAACGCGAGCCGCGCGGCGGCTCGCTGCTTGAGCGCAGACACGCGCGCCGGTTTGGCGAGGAAGAAAAGCAGAAGCGTCGCGGTCGAGAGATCGCGGCGCTTTTTCTTTGCAAGCCGCGCGGTATGGTGCCGCTCATGGATACGCTCGACGCCCGCTGGGCCATGCTGGAACCGCACACGACCGTCGTTGGACCCGAGGACGAGCTGCCGCGTCCGGCGGTGCTGCTGTTCCACGGCTGCGGAGGTTTGCGGGACCACCTGCCGCGCTATGCCGAGGCGGCCAAGGCGGCGGGCTGGCGCGCCTTCATCGTCGATTCCTACGGCCCGAGGGGCTGGAACCGCGCCTTCACCCTGACCACGGTCTGCACCGGGCTGGTGCTGCGCGGCTATGAGCGGGCGGGCGACCTGCTGGCCGCGATCCAGGGTATTTCACAGCGTCCCGACGTCGATCCCACCATGCTGTCGCTGGCGGGCTGGAGCCACGGCGGCTGGTCGATCATGGAGATGATGAGCGAGGACCCGCTGCCGGGTCGTCTCGGCCTGGCTAATCCCGACGATTGCGACCTGTCGGGGGTCAAGGCGGTGTGGCTGGCCTATCCCTATATCGGCGCCTGGGCCTTCAACCGGATGAAACCGTGGCGGCACTGCCCGCGCGTCCTGGCCATGACCGCCAAGCGCGACCATCTGACCACGGTGACCAACGCCGAGCGGGTCAACGCCATGATCCGCGACTGCGGCTCCGAGGTCGAAAGCTGGATCGCCGAGGGCACCCACGCCTTCGACGAGCCGACCAGCAACGGCCCCATGCGCCACCACCCCGAGCTGACGCTGGAAGCCCTGCGCCGCTTCACCGCCTTCCTCAGGGACGTGGCCCCGGAGGCCTAGCCCAGACGGGCGGTGACCGTGATCTCGGATCGCACCGAATGGGCCATGTCGCAGTGCTCGTGCGCGGCGTGGTGCAGGGCGTCCAGTTCGGCCTGATCGGGCTGGCGACCGGTAAAGGTCGTCACCGGCTTCAGGGCGACCCGGGCCAGATAGCGCTTGCCCGCCTCGTTCTTGTCCAGCTCGCCCTAGGCCTCGTCCAGATAGCGGTCGACCGTCAGACCGGCGTTGGCGGCGAAGGCAAGGAACCACAGCATGTGACAGCTGGACAGAGAGGCGACCATGGCCTCCTCAGGGTCCACGCCCGCCGGGTCCGACATCGGCACGGGCACGCCCGAGGGGGCCGACGACCCCGGCACCACCGCCCCGCCGTCGAAGCGCCAGACGTGGGCGCGGCTGTATCGCTTGTCGACGAAGGCCTGGTCGCCCCGCGTCCATTCCACTGTTGCGCCGTGACCGCTCATGCCGCTCTCCCGTTCAGGTTTCCGCCGAGCCTAACATCCTCATCGCCATTTCGCTGCGCACCTCGAAACCCAGGGCGCGATAGAGGGCGATAGCCCCGGCGTTGTCGGCGTAGGAATGCAGGAAGGCCGTCTCGCCGCGCGCCAGAATCTGTTCGATCACCGTCCGCATCAGGGCCCCTGCATAGCCGCGCCCGCGCGCGTCGGGATGGGCGCAGACGCCCGAGACCTCGGTGAAGCCGTCGGGCTTCATCCGCTCGCCGGCCATGGCCAGCAACCGCCCGTCCTGCTTGACGCCGAAGAAGCCGCCCAGCTGATGCGTCTTGTCGAAGAAGGGCCCGGGCTCGGTCAGGGTCGCGAGCGCCAGCATGGCCGGGGCGTCCGCCTCGGTCAGGGGCTCGATGATGATGTCCCGCGCCTTGGCGGGCGCCAGTTCGACCAGCACCATCTGCGTCAGCGTCGCCGCCTTGACCACGCGCAAGCCCGGTGGAACCGGAACGGGCTGCCCTTCGACGGTGCAGATCACGCCTTCAGGCCGTTCCAGCAAGGCCATGGCCGCCAGGCTGGCCGGCGACTGATCCTCACTGGCGGCGAAGACGCCATAGCCGGGGGCGAACCGCAGCGCTCCGTCGGCCCCGACCGCCAGAGACGCCTGACGCTCGGACGTAAGGGCGCTCCAGATCGGGCGGTCGAGCGGATGGCTCATGGGCCTCAGCCCTGCCAGAAGCCGACGATCTTCTTGACCTCGTCCACCACCGGCTGGGCGACCTCGCGCGCGCGCTCGGTGCCGACGGCCAGGGCGCGGTCGATCTCGGCCGGATCGGCCATCAGGCGGCGCATCTCGGCCGTGACCGGGGCCATCGACGTGACGGCCAGCTCCGCCAGCCTGGGCTTGAACGCCCCGAAGCCCTGACCGCCGAACTCGGCCAGAACCGCCTCGCGCGTGGTGTCCGACAGGGCGGCGTAGATGGCCACCAGGTTCTTGGCCTCGGGCCGTCCGTCCAGACCCTCGACCGTTTCCGGCAGAGCGTCCATGTCCGATTTGGCCTTCTTGATCTTGGCGGCGATGGTGTCGGCGTCGTCGGTCAGATTGATGCGCGACAGGTCCGACGGGTCGGACTTGCTCATCTTGGCCGACCCGTCACGCAGGCTCATGACGCGCGTGCCCGGTCCCTGGATCAGCGGCTCCGGCTGCGGGAAGAAGCCCGGCACGCCGAAGTCGTTGTTGAACTTGGCGGCGATGTCGCGGGTCAGTTCCAGATGCTGCTTCTGGTCCTCGCCGACCGGCACCTCGGTCGCCTTGTAGAGCAGGATGTCCGCCGCCTGCAGCACCGGATAGGTGTAGAGGCCGACGCTGGAGCGTTCCTTGTGCTTGCCCGACTTCTCCTTGAACTGGGTCATCCGGTCCAGCCAGCCGAGGCGGGCGACGCAGTTGAAGATCCAGGCCAGCTCGGCATGGGCGGGCACCGCCGACTGCGGGAAGATGGTCGCCTTGGCCGGGTCGAGACCCGCCGCCAGATAGGCCGCCGCGATCTCGCGCGTCTGGGCCGTCAGCTTCTCGGGGTCCTGCCAGACGGTGATGGCGTGCATGTCGGCGACGAAGACGAACAGGGGCGCGCCAGAATCTTGCAGCTCGGTGAAGCGCTTCAGGGCGCCTAGGTAGTTGCCCAGGTGCAGGGCGCCGGAGGCCTGGATGCCGGACAGGATGCGGCGCGGGCCGGCATAGGCGGGCGCGGCCGGAGCGACGGGGGCCGGGGTCTGGTCAGTCATGGGATTTTCTCGGGAAGCGTAAAGGCTGGAATTCGGCGCACGCGCAGGCGTGCGGAGGCAGGCGGTGAACAGTCAGCCGCGCCATCGCCGGGCGATAAAGGGGTGTCCCGAATAAGCCATGCCCTCGCGCTTATCGCCTCGGGGCGCGCAGGGCAAGGCGGGAGGGGCAAGCTTACCGCCCCTTGCGGATCAGCCCCTTGATCTCGGCCACGGTGATCGCCCGCGTGGCGAAGGCCAGGACGACATAGGTCAGCCCCCCCGCCGCCACGACGGCCAGCAGGGTCAGTTCCTTGGCGCCGTGATCCGAGCCTAGCGCGGCCAGCAGGGCCTCTATCGGGGCCTGAAGCATAGGGCGGGCCCAGGAGGCGAGGCCGACAACCAGACCCAGGCCAATGCTGGCCAGCAGGATGCGCACCAGCCGCGAAGCGGCTTCCGGACTGGGCCGATAATGACCGCGCCGCCACAGGGTCGCGCCCAGCAAGAGGGCGTTGGTCCAGGCCGCCGCACTGACCGCCGCGGCGATCCCGGCTATGCCCATGCCCAGGTTGAACAGGGCGATGGCGAGCGCTGCGTTGACCGCCACCGAGACCAGGGCGAAGACCATGGGGCGACGCGTGTCGCCGCGCGCGAAGAAGGCCGGGGCCAGGATGCGGATCAGGACAAAGGCCGGCACGCCCCAGCCGAACTGAAACAGGGCCTGGGCGGTGTTGACGGCGTCGATCTGAAGAAACGCGCCGCGGGTGAACAGGGCGTCGATCAGGAAATAGGGCATGGCCAGCAGGGCCGCCGCCGCCGGCAGGGTCAGGGCCATGGACAGGGCCAGGGCCTCGTCCATCGAGGCCTGCTGCTGGCCGTGATCCTTGGACGCCACCGCCGCCGACAGTTTGGGCAGCAGAGCGATGCCGATGGCGACCCCGACGAGGCCGAGCGGCAGCTGATACAGCCGATCCGCCGTGGCCAGCCAGGTCCGACCGCCCGCCACGAAGCTGGACAGGTTGCCAGAGATGAAAACGTTGATCTGGGTCGCGCTATTGCCGATGGCGGCGGGCACAGCGGTGATGATGATGGCCTTCACCGCCGGGGTCAGCCTGGGCAGGGTCAGGCGGATATTGGCGCCCGCCTTCCTCGCCGCCCACCAGCACAGACCGGCCTGGGCCACGCCGGCGACCAGCACAGCCCACGAGGCGGCGTAGGCGGCGCCGATCTGATCCCCCTGGGCCGGGATGACGGCGGCCAGCATGATCAGGTTCAGCAGGATGGGATAGGCGCCCGAGACGATGAAGCGCCCGCGCGCATTCAGCACCCCGCTGAGCAAGGCGGCGACGGCCATGCAGGGCAGGTAGGGCATGGTGATCTGGGTCAGGATCACCGCCAGCTTGAACCGGGCCGGATCGTCCAGGAAGCCGATGTTGATGACGGTCATCAGCCACGGCATCGTCAGCTGGGCCACGATGGTCAGGACCACGGTGACGGCGGCCACGGCGGCCAGGGCGTCGGTGGCGACCTGGTCGGCCACGGCCTGCCCTTCCGTCTTCAACGTCTTGGCGTAGGCCGGCACGAAGGCGGCGGCGAAGGCCCCTTCGGCGAAGATGCGGCGGAACAGGTTGGGGAAGTTCAGGGCCGTGTTGTAGGCGTCCGCCGCCGGCCCCGCCGAGGCGCCCAGCGCCGCCGAGATCACCACGTCGCGCGCGAACCCGGCCAGACGGCTGAGCAGGGTCATGGCGCTGAAGATGGCTGAGGAGCGCATGACGCCCCCGCCCTTGGGGGCCTTGCCGTCAAGGGTCGTCGAGGCGGCGGGCGGCTGAACAATCGGCTCCACCGTGGCGTTGGCGGCCGAAACCGGGGCTGCCGGTTCGATGGGGTCGGTCTTGTCGTTCACAGCTGGTCTCTATGCTCGCCCGACCATCGCCTTAGCGCGCCCGCGATCCGCTGGATACGGGCTTGCGTCCGATCTCGCCTTCCAGATCGGAGACGTCGCGCACGCTGGCCCGCACCGGCGTGATGCGCCGCCCCGCCGGGCCTTGCGGCGCCCGGTCCAGAACCTCCAGCAGCCCGGCCTTCAGCTCTTCCAGACGCGTCGCGTCGCTCGGCTTCGTCCCGTCCGCGTCGGTGATGTAGAAGCCGTCCACCGCCCGCTCGCCGAAGCTGGCGATGTGGGCTGAGCGGGTCGAATAGCCGTGGGCCGAGATGGTCCGCGCCAGATCGGCCAGAAGGCCCGGCCGGTCGGCGCCCGAGACCTCGACCACCACGGCGCTGGTCCCGGCCTCGACGTCGATGCGCACCACCGGGCGGACCTCGAACACGGCGCGACGGGCGCTGACGCGCGGCGTCTCGACTGCCGAAGCGCGCGCCCCCTTCTGCGCCGCCCGCTCCAGCGCCTTGACCAGGATGGCCAGCCGGCGCGGCTCGCGCTGGCCATAGGCCTCGCCCGCCCCGTCCTGAATCTCGAACACGTCCAGCGCCGTGCCGTCCGCAGCGGTGGCCAGGCGCGCCCCGACCACGTCGGCCCCCGCCTTGGCTAAAGTCGCAGCCAGGTCGGCGAACAGGCCGGGGCGGTCCAGCGCCGCCACGGCCACCCGCGCGGTGGATTCCAGCGGCCCCTCTGCGGGCAGGGCCTCCACCGCCGCCCCCTCGCGCCGCGCCCGCTCGACCAGGGCCGGGTGGTCGACCAGCGGATCTTCGCGCGTCACGGCGTCGCCGCGGAACAGGGCCTCGGTCGCCTCGAACAGGGCGCGCATCAGCTGGCCCTTCCAGCCGTTCCACACCCCCGGCCCCACCGCGCGGATGTCGGCCACGGTCAGGACCATCAGCATGCGCAGACGCTCCGGGTCGCCCACGGCTTCCGCAAAGGCCCGCACGGTCGAGGGGTCGGAGACGTCGCGCTTCTGCGCATAGTCGCTCATCAACAGGTGATGGCGCACCAGCCAGACCACCAGCTCGATCCGGCGCGGATCGACGCCCAGCCGCTCGCAGGCCCGGCGCGCGGCGATGGCCCCGTCCTCCAGCTGCCCCCGGTCGCCGCCCTTGCCCACGTCGTGCAGCAGCATGGCCAGCATCAGCACCTCGATGTCGGCGATGCGGGGGATGATGGCGGTCGAGGCCGGGTGTTCGGCCTCCAGTTTGCCGCGGGCGATGTCGTTGATGACGCCCACGGCCTGCAGCGTGTGCTCGTCCACCGTATAGGCGTGGTACATGTTGAACTGGGTCTGGCCGACGATCCGGCCCCATTCGGGCAGGAACCGGCCCAGCAAGCCCGTCTCGTTCATGATCGACAGGACGCGATAGGGCCGCTGCCCATGGGCCAGCACCGTCAGGAAGGCCTCGGCCGCGCGTGGGTCGCGTCGCAACGCCGGCGTCACCAGCGACAGGGCGCGGATCACCGCGGCGAAGGCGTCCGGGTGCAGGTCCAGATCCAGCCGGTCGGCCTCGACGAACAGCAGCAGCAGCCGCACCGGATCATGGGCGAAGACCGAGCCGCCGCTCACCGTCAGACGCCCGCCCTCGACGGCCAGTCCGTCGAACGCCAACTTTGCGCGTCTGCGGGGGATCAGGCGCGACAGGCCGCGCGCCAGGCCTTGCGCCTTCTTCTGCTGGCGCGCCTCCAGCTGGGCCGAGACGGCGCGGGTCAGGGCGCCGACCTCGCGCGCCACCTGGAAATAGCGGCGCATGAAGCGCTCGACCGCCAGTTCGTCGCCGCGCCCGCGCCAGCCCATGCGCCGGGCGATCTCGGGCTGGTAGTCGAAGGTCAACTTCTCCTCGGCCCGGCCCGCCGCCAGATGCAGATGGATGCGTACGCTCCACAAGAAGCCGATGGCCTCACGGAAGCTGCGCAGCTCGCGCGCGCTCAACAGGCCCTCAAGCGCCGCCTGTCCCCGCTCGCTGTCCGGCGCCAGCGACCGGGCGATCCAGAACAGGGTGTTCAGGTCGCGAAGCCCGCCCTTGCCGTCCTTGATATTGGGCTCGACGCGGTAGCGCACCGCGCCGGTCTTCTGCAGCCGAACGTCGCGCTCCTCCATCTTGGCGGCGATGAAGGGACGGGGATCGGCCTTGGCGACCTCGGCGCGAAACCGCCGCAGCAGGTTGGCGCCGAGGGCTGCGTCGCCAGCCAGCACCCGCGCCTCCAGCAGGGTGGTGCGCACCGTCATGTCGCTGCGGGCCAGGTCCAGGGTCTCGCCGACTGAGCGCGAGGCCGAGCCGACCTTCAGACCCAGATCCCACAGGACGTAGTGGACGAACTCGATCACCGCCTCGGCGCGGGCGCTGGCGCTCTGGCCCGGCCGCAGGAACAACAGGTCGAGATCGGAAAAGGGCGCCAGAACGCCGCGCCCGTATCCACCGACGGCCAGCAGCGACAGGCGGTCCTGCGGCGCCGGATACAGGGTCTCGGTCGCCACCCGCCACAGGCTGGTCAGCATCGCGTCGGCGGCGGCGGCGTAGAGCCGCGCCGCCTCGGCCCCGTCGATCCCGCCCTCCAGTCGCCGGGCCACGCGAGCGCGCTCGATGGCGAAGCTTTCGCGCAGAACCTCGGTGACGGCGGCGCGCGCATCGGGCGCCGAGGCGGCTTCGACGAGATGCGGGTCAAGAGGGGAAGAAGAGGTCACGTCGACCGTCATACCACGCCCCTCCCTTTCCGCTCATCCCGGCGTCCGCCGGGATGAGCGGATTTTCAAGCCTTCGCCAATCCCTTCAGCCGATAGAGCGCCTCCAGCGCCTCGCGCGGGGTCAGTTCATCCGGGTCGATGGCTGCGACCGCGTCATCGAGCGCCGAGGACATCGGCGCCGGCGCCGGCTCGGCCACGGCGGCGAACAGGGGCAGGTCGTCCAGACGCGCCGCCGCCGCCTTTTCGCTCTCCAGCCGTTCCAGCACCTCGCGGGCGCGGCCCACGACGGCGCTCGGCACGCCCGCCAGCTTGGCCACCTGCACCCCGTAGGAGCGGTCCGCCGCGCCCGGCGCCGCCTCGTGCAGGAAGACCAGATCGCCGTTCCACTCGCGCGCCTTCATCGACAGGTTGCAGACGTGGTCCAGCCGCTCCTCCAGCCGCGCCAGCTCGTGATAATGGGTGGCGAACAGGGTGCGGGCGCGATTGGTTTCGTGCAGGGCTTCGGCGGTGGCCCAGGCGATGGCCAGACCGTCATAGGTGGCCGTGCCGCGCCCGATCTCGTCCAGAACGACAAAGCTGTGCGGCGTGGCCTGGGTCAGGATGGCGGCGGTCTCGACCATCTCCATCATGAAGGTGGAGCGACCGCGCGCCAGATCGTCGCCGGCGCCCACACGGCTGAACAGCCGGTCCACCACGCCGAGGCGCATGGCGCGCGCGGGCACAAAGGCCCCGGCCTGGGCCAGCACCACCAGCAGGGCGTTCTGGCGCAGGAAGGTCGACTTACCGGCCATGTTGGGACCCGTCACGATCGACAGGCGTGACGCGCCCTGACCGTCCCCGGCCAGTCGGCAGTTGTTGGGGGTATAGGGATCGCCCTGGGCCGTCACCGCCGCCTCGACCACCGGGTGACGCCCGGCCTCGACATCGAAGCAGAGACTGTCATCGACCACGGGGCGGACGGCGCCGACCTCCTCGGCCCATTCGGCCAGAGCGGCGTGGGCGTCCAGTTCGGCCAGGGCCTCGGCCACGCCCTGCAACGGCCCGGCCAGCCGCGCGACCTCGCGCCGCCAGGTCTCGAAGGTCTCGCCCTCCATGGCCAGGGCGCGATGCCCGGCCTGGCTGATCCTGGCGTCCAGCTCCGACAGCTCGACCGTGGTGAAACGGACCTGATTGGCCAGGGTTTGGCGGTGGATGAATGGGCTGTCCGGCCCGGCGCGCAGCAGGTTTTCCGCCGCCTTGGCCGAGGCCTCAAGGAAGTAGCCAAGCACCGCGTTGTGGCGCACCTTGAAGGCCACGCCGCTCTCGGCCACGGCGCGGGCCTCCAGGTCGGCGACCACGCGGCGGCTGTCGTCGCGCAGGGTGCGGGCGGCGTCCAACTCGGGGCGGTGGCCGGGGTTCACGAAGCCGCCGTCGCGCGCCAGATGCGGCGGCTCCTCGATCAGGCCGTCGCCCAGATCAGCCAGCAGATGCGACAGCTCCCCGTCCAAAGTCAGCCGGTCGAGGCAGGCCAGAACCCGCGCGGGCGGCCCGGCCAGAGGATCGCGCGTCGCGGCGGCGAACAGGCTCGCCAGAGCCTGCGCCGTCGTCAGACCCGAACGGATGGCCGACAGATCGCGCGGTCCGCCGCGCCCCAGCGCCAGCCGCGAGGTGGCGCGCGCCACGTCCGCCGAGGACCGCAGCCCGTCCCTCAGATCGCGCCGCAGGTCGCGCCGCTCCAGCAGCCACTCCACCGCGTCCAGCCCGGCGTTGATCGCTGCCGGATCGCGCAGGGGCCGCGATATGCGCTCCGACAGGGCCCGCGCCCCGCCCGAAGTGACGCTGCGGTCAATGCAATGCAGCAGGGAGCCGTCGCGCTCGCCGCGCTGGGTCCGGTCGATCTCGAGGCTGAGCCGGGTGGCCGGATCGATGGCGAGAAAACCGCTTTCGCCCGAGCGGCGCGGCGGGGCCAGGGCGGGGATCTTGCCCGCTTGCGTCGTCTCCAGATAGGCGGCGATCAGGCCCAGGGCCGAGACCTCGGCCTCCTCGAAGGCGCCGAACCCGTCCAGCGCCGACACCCCATAGAGGCGCTGCACCCGGTCGCGGGCGCCGACCGGCTCGGCCAGAGCCTGCGGCATGGCCTGAACCACGCCGCCGGAACCGTCCAGCGCGCCTTTCAGCGCCTCATCCGAGAACAAACGTTCGGGCACCAGCACTTCCGACGGGCGGAAGGCCGCCAGGGCCGCGCCCAGATCGCTGAGGTCGCAGGCTACCGAGTCCACCGCCCCGGCCGACAGCTCGACCACGGCCACGGCGGCGCGTCCCTTGCGGATCGCCACGGCGGCCAACCGGTTGGCGCCGCGCGCGTCCAGCAGCGTATCCTCGGTCAGGGTGCCGGGCGTCACCACCCGCACCACGCCGCGATGCACCACCGCCTTGGAGCCGCGCTTCTTGGCCTCGGCCGGGGCTTCCAGCTGCTCGCAGATGGCGACCTTGAAGCCCATGCGGATCAGCCGCGCCAGATAGCCGTCCAGAGCGTGGACCGGCACCCCAGCCATGGGGATGTCCTCGCCCTGATGCTTGCCGCGCTTGGTCAGGGTGATGCCGAGGGCCGCCGCCGCCTTCACCGCGTCGTCGAAGAAGAGCTCGTAGAAGTCGCCCATGCGGAAGAAGAGGATGGCGTCCGGCTGATCGGCCTTGGCCGCCAGGAATTGCGCCATGACCGGGGTCGTTCCCGAATCCGCCTTGGCGTCGGGCTTCAGATCAGCTTGCGGGGGATGGGCGATGGGCGCGTTCATTGTCCGTCAGGGTGACGGATCGGGGCGCCCGCCTCAAGCGGGATCGGCGGCGATCATGCACAGGCGGGCGCGCAAGACCGCCGCGCCTGTGGATCAGGCGGCGTTGCTGACGTGCAGGCGCAGACGCGAGGCGACGGCGGCGGGGGCTTCGTCCAGGGCCAAGGCGTCCCAGTCGATGTCGGGCTTGGCCGCGTGGGAGGCGGCGACGATGGCGCGCAGTTCGGCGGCCGAGGCCACGCTGGCGATCACCGAGGCCACGCCGGGCAGGTTCAGGGCATAGGCCAGGGCCGCCTGCATCGGATCGACCCGCGCCTCGGCCAGACGGCGGCGCGTGCGCGACAGGGCCATGCCGTGGGCCGCCATTTCGGGCGGCAGGCTGTCGCGGTTGGCGAACAGCAGGCCCTGGGCGAAGACCGAGGCCAGATGCACCTCGACGCCTTGCGCGGCCAGAGTGTCGATGACGCCGCTGCGCGCGGCGCGTTGATCCAGAATATTGCAGGCGACCTGCACCACGTCGGGCTGGAAACGGCGGGCGATCAGGGCCGGGCCGTCCTCGACGGTGGCGACGAAGCCGATCTTGCGGAAGATTCCCCGCTCCTTCAGCGCCTGCAGCCGGCCCCACAGGGCGCGGCCCTCGGCTCCGGCCAGATCGGCGGCGTTCTGCACCAGGACGGCGTCGCCGCGCGGCAAGCCCATGCGCTCCAGCGAACGCCGGGCGCGGGCCTCGACCCGGTCCAGACCATCGGCCAGGGGCACGGTGCGCACGGTGACGCGGAAAGGCGAAGGGAAGGGCCAGGCCTGACCCAGCAGACGCTCGACGTCGCCCTCGGGCCGGGTCGCGACCAGACCGACACCCGCATCGCCCGCCGTTTGCAGCAGATGGCGCATGGCGTCTTCCCGCTGGCCGGGGGGCAGCGGGCGCGACCGTTCGGGCTCAGTCACCACAGCGATGGCGAGCCGGTCGGCGGGAGAGGGCGGGACGGCGAATCTCACGACGCCGATATTCCGCGCCAAAGCTTAAGGGAGATTGACTGAAATCAATGCCGTTGGTGAATGAAGAGGCTTAATCCGCGTCTGGTTGTTTGTCCGGATGCGCCCCACTGAAGGCCGGATGCAGGTCCGCCCGCCTCTCGATCTCCAGCAAACGCGGAAATGCGGTCAGATCGACGTTGAAACGCCGCGCCGAATAAATCTGCGGGATCAGGTAGCAGTCGGCGAAGGTCGGGGCGCCGCCGAAGCACCAGCCCTCGCCGTGACGCACGACCAGGGCCTCCAGCGCTGCAAAGCCGTCGGTGATCCAGCGCCCGGCCCAGGCGTCCACCCCCGCCTGATCGGCGCCGAGATCGCGCACCGCCTTCAGCACCCGCAGATTGTTCAGCGGATGGATGTCGCAGCCGATCAGGGCGGCCATGGCGCGCACCACGGCGCGGTCAGCGGCGTTGGTCGGCAGCAGGGCCGGGGCCGGATGGGCCTCTTCCAGCCATTCCAGAATGGCCGGACTCTGGGTCAGCACCAGGCCGTCGCCGGTCTCCAGCGCCGGAACCAGACCTTGCGAGTTCAAGGCGAGGTAGGCGTCGGACTTCTGCGCCCCCGTCCGCAGATCGACCGGCGCCGTCTGATAGTCCAGCCCCTTGAGGTTGAGGGCAATGCGGGTGCGATAGCTGGTGCCCGAGCGCCAGTAGCCGTGCAGGATCATGCTTTCACCGTGAAACTGAGCGGGGCCAGGCCGTCGATGCGCGCCTCGACACGGTCCCCGGCGACCAGAGGTCCGACGCCCTCGGGCGTGCCGGTGAAGATCAGGTCGCCGGATTGCAGGGTCCACAGCGCGTTTGCCTGGGCCAGAATCCCCGCCGGGTCCCAGATCATGTCCGACAGCCGCCCCGACTGGCGTGTCTCGCCATTGACGGTCAGCGTGATCGCCGCGTCCGCATCGGGCAGGTCGCCCAGCGTCAGGGCGCCGCACGGCGCCGACTGGTCAAAGGCCTTGCCCGCCTCCCACGGCCGTCCCTTGGCCTTGGCTTCCGCTTGCAGATCGCGCCGCGTCAGATCGACGCCGACCGCCCAGCCGGCGATGGCGCCGCCCTCGCCCACGGCGACGACCAGTTCCACCTCGTGATGCAGGTTGACCGTCGCCGGCGGATAGACCGGGTCAGCCCCGTCCACGACCAGGGCGTCAGCGGGCTTGGCGAAGAAGAAGGGCGCGGGCTTGGCCGGATCGGCGCCCATCTCACGGGCATGGGCGGCGTAGTTCTGGCCGACGCACAGGACGCGGCGCACCGGGAAACGACGCGCGTCGCCGACGATGGGCAGGGACGGCGTGGGCGCGGGTGGGAACAGCCATTGGGTCATGGCGTTCCTTGTATGACGACCTCTCCAGCGACGCCAGAAGGCGGTCGCGCTACGGCCTTGGTCTGCGGCTTTGCAGGAACCTTGATCGTCGGTGTGGCGTTCGAGGCGGGGGTTCTCTATTTAATCGTCAAGCTTACAAATCCAGCGGAGCGCGCATCATGGCCACTACCAAGGCTCGGGAAGACATCAAGAACGACCTGAAGACCCTCAAGGAGGATCTGAAGGTCGGCGCGCGCGAGGAAACGCAGCGCCTCAAGGAAAAGGCCGCCGAGGCCGAAGCTCGTCTGCGCGAGCAGGGCGAGGAGCTGCGGGAAAAAGCGCGCGGCTATTACGACGACGCCCGCGTGCGCGGTCGCGAGTACTATGACGACGCCGCCGAGCGCTTCGAAGAAGCCCAGCGCTATGTCGTCGAACGCGTCCAGGAACGCCCGGTGCAGTCCACCGCCATCGCCCTCGGCGTCGGCGTCGTGCTGGGCCTGCTGCTCGCCGGTCGTCGCCGCTGATGCTGGGGCGGGGGCTGATCAATCGCGCGGTCGCGACCTTTGTCGCGGCCGGGGCGGGCTTCGTGGCCATGGTCGCCCTGGGGGCCACGGTCTATTATCTGCTGGCGCTGGCCGTTCCGCCCCTGGCGGCGGCGGCCATCACTGCGGCCATCTTTGCGGCAGTCGCCCTGATCGTCGCCCTCCTCTTCGTACGCCGCGCCCACGGCGAGGAGGAGGAAGAGGAATATGAGCCCGAAGGCTTGGGCATGCGGGCCTTCCACCTGTTCCAGCAACGTCCCATTCTCGGCGTGGCGGCGGCTCTGGCCGGGGGCTTCATCTTCCTGCGCAACCCGGCCCTGGCCACCATGGTCGCGGCCGCCTTTACTGAAAAGAGCCGTCCGCGCCGTCGATAAAAAGAACGGAACGGCCAAGCCTTCGGGGCGTTGTTAAGTCAGGCGGAACGATCGACGGGAGGGGTCGATGGTTTTGCTCCTTTCAACAACGCTTCGGAGGGTCGTCCATGCTTCGCTGGGCCATCATTTTCTTTATTGTCGCCTTGGTCGCTGCTGTCCTCGGCTTCGGCGGTATCTCGGGCATGTCCTTCGAGATCGCCAAATTCATCGCCATCATCGCCGTGATCCTGTTCGTCGTCTCGCTGGTTGTCGGCGGCATGAGGGGACGCGGTCCGCGAATCTGACGCCGCCCTCAGGCGCTGTCAGCAAGAAGGCCCCGGCGATCCGCCGGGGCCTTCTTCGTTTACCGTTCAGATGTCGGCGGCTTCCATTTCGCCCGGGGTGACGGGATCCGGCGCCGTCTCGACCCGACGCGTGTCCTGGCGTCGTGGCAGACGCCAGGTCTGATGATCCTCGAAGCGATGGCCGGTCCAGACCACGGCCGTCACCACGATCTCGCGGGCGTCCCATTCGATGCGGTTGAAGCTGGGCGGCGCCCCGCGCTCCCGATGCGACAGGGTCCCGCAGCCGATGGCGTAGGAACAGCGATCCGACAGGTCGATGCCCCCCAATTCCACAGGGAGGGCGAACGGCACATGGACGTGACCGGTCGTGATCAGGTCCACCCCCGCCTCGGCGAAGATCAGCGCCGCCTTGTCGCCGCGCTTGACCTCGCCGGTCATCGGCGCGCCGATCATTTCGATCAGCGGATGGTGGCAGGCCAGAATCCTCAGCGCCCCGATCGGCGCGTTGCGCAGCGCCTCGGCCGCGCGGCGCGTCTGCCCCAGATCGATGACGCCCTTGGACCAGTTGGGCCGCGCCTGCCAGCCCCGCGCCGTCGTCACGCCACGCACCATCAGATGTTCACTCTGGAACTCATGGTCATGCGCCGGGTGCCCGGTCGCCCGCTCGAACGCCCGCCAGGGCCAGAACAACCGCGCCATCACATCCCAGTAGGGCACGTCGTGATTGCCGACGGTGACGAAGACCGGCTGGGGCATGGCCCGTATCCAGGCGCCCGCTGCGGCGAATTCTGCGGGAAAGCCTTGCTGGGTGATGTCGCCGGTGATCAGCACCAGATCGTGCGGCGTCGCGTGGGCGTAGTCGAGCGCGGCGGCGACGGCGTGAACATGCTCGCATCCGAAATGCACGTCCGAGAACTGGAGCACCCGCCCCATCAGATGCTGCCCTCGGCGGCAGGGGGCAGGGGCGCCAGGGCCATGAAGGCCCGCGGCAGGAAGACCACGGTGGCGTTTCGCCCCAACAGCATGGGCTCCCCGTCGATCACCGCCGGGATCTTCGACCGGGCCGAAACCGTGATCCGGCGCGCCGGCTGGGTCATGACATTGGGATCGTGACGCCAGTCGTCGAAAACGGCGCGAGCCGCCAGGGCGAAGGCCTGGGCGGCGTCCGAGGGCGTCATGGCCGCCGCCTCAAGCCCCACGGGTTCGTCCATGACCTTGGAGATCATGGGACTGATCAGCACCAGGGCCTCGGCCCGACGCCTGGCGCCGCCGTCCAGGCTGAAGCGGATATGGCCGCTGAAGGCCCGCTTCAGCGCTCGCCGGCCATAGAGCCATGCCAGCTTCAGCTTGCCGGTCCGCATCGCCTCGCGGGCCGGCGCCCACAGGGCCGGCGCCCCCAGAATAGCCGCACAATAGAAGGCCTCACCCTCGACCTCGCCTCCCGACACGACCTGCGGCGCACCGCCTTCCAGCGCCAGACGCAGGGCCAGTTTCCAGTCGCCTGTGCCGTACAGGGCCTTGGGCAGCATGTTCATGGTCCCGCCCGGCAGGGGCGCGATCAGCGGCCCCTTGGCCCCGGCTCGGGTCGCCACCGACCGCGCGGTGCCGTCGCCGGCCAGCACGAACAGCACGTCCGGCTTGGACGCCAGGGCTTCACCGATCTGCTCCTTGATCCTGGGCCCTTCCAGTGTCGTCACCGTCGCTTCGAAATCATAGACCGACAGGATGGCCTCGGCCTCGGCCGCCGCCTGGGGACCGACCCCTCCCGACAGCGGATTGACCAGAATCGTCACCCATTTCATCGACACATGGGGTGTAAGACGGGGCGCGACAGGAGGGTCGATAGGCGCAGGGGCGTCGGTCATGGGCGGCGAACGCCTCGTTTCACAGCCCGGTTCCGCTGAACCCGAACTCTTCGAACAAAATAATGCAAAGCTTGGTTCTTGGCCTCGGAACCGTCGCCTTTGCCCTGCGTTCTGTGGACTTCAGGGGAGCCCCCTCGGGATGAAGGACAGATCCATGAACAAGGCGATTATCGCCATCGCCGGCGCCGGCCTTCTGGTCACCGCCTGCGCCAGTGACCCGTACTACGGCGGCGGCAACAACGACCAAGCCGTGCGCCAAGGCGCCATCGGCGCCGGCATCGGCGCGGTCGCCGGCGCCATCATCGGCAACAACGTCGGCGGCGGCAATGCCGCCACGGGCGCTGCCATCGGCGCTCTCGCCGGCGGCGCTGCGGGCGCCATCCGCGGCTCCAACTCGGACCGCAACAACCAGCAGCGCTATCGTGACAATCAGGGCCGTTATTACTACTGCTACGATAACCGCCAGACCGAATGCTACTGGGAGAACGGCCAGCGCCGCTACTAAGGCGACTGGCGCCCGAAGCTTTTTCGGGTCAGGTTCAGGGGGCGGTCCGTTTGCGCGGGCCGCCCTTTTTACTGCTGTAGAATTGCGCGCCCGGGGCTGGGCGCTTGTCGAGGGGCTGAATGATGAAACCGATCCTCCCTGTCGCCGTGGCTGGACTGACCATGGCCCTTGTGGCGGGCTGCACCACGCCCGGCGTGTACAAGAAGCGCAGCGATCTGGTCAGCAATCCCGCCGCCTGCGGGGCCAAGCGGTTCGAGGTCTATTTTGATCAGGATCAGGCGCGCCTGACCGCCGCCGCGCGTCAGGCCATCAGCCTGACCGCCACCCAGCTTCAAGGCTGTGACGTCACCAAGGTTCAGGTGCTCGGCCTGTCCGACGCCCGCAGCGGCACGGCGGCGGCCAACCAGACCCTGTCCGAACAGCGCGCCCGGTCGGTGGCCGAGGCCCTGGTCGGGGTCGGCCTGCCTGCTCCGGCCTTTGAGGTCGCTGGAGGCGGCGCCGACGGGGCCAAAGTCAACGGGGTCAACGATCCCCTGCGCCGCCGCACCGAAGTGCTGATCGAGGCCAGGCCGAGGACCTAAGCTTCCCACGAAGGTTGCGTCAGTCGGTCTCGCGCCGCCGCCCACGTCGGCGGTGGTTGTCGGCGCGCGCGGCGGCTAAGGTCTCGGCTCGTTCTCAACCGCCCGGTCCTCTGCCCCTTGCGTCTGCTCTCCGCCTTCCTCGTCTGGCTGACCCTCGCCGCCTCGGCTTTCGCCGCGCCGTCATCGCCGTCCGCTCTGGACGACGCCTTGAGGGCGGGCGCCGCGTCGCCGTCTGCCGGACCGCAGCGCACCGAGCGGATCGAGGCGGAACTGGTCCCGATGAGCGCCTGGGCCGCCCCCGGCTCGACCGCCATCGTCGCCGTGCGTCAGAAGATTCAGCCCGGCTGGCACACCTATTGGCGCAACCCGGGGGATTCCGGCGGCCCGACGACTTTGGACTGGACCCTGCCCGCCGGGGTCAAGGCCGGCGCTGTTGTCTGGCCCCTGCCCGAACGTCAGCGGCTGCAGAGTCTGATGAACTACGGCTATTCCGGCGCCGTCTTCCTGCCGGTCCCCATCGGAATCCCTGCCGACGCCCGTCCCGGTCAGATCTTGCGGCTCGAGGTCGTCGCCCACGTCTTCGTCTGCAGCGACCAGATGTGCGTGCCCGAGGATCTCGATCTGACGCTGGACCTCAAGGTTCAGGACGGCGCCGCCCCGCTGGACCCGCGCTTCGGCGCCGCCATCCAGTCCGTGGTCCAATCCGCCCCGCGTCCCGCCGGGATCGAAGCCCGCGCCCAGTTTGCTGACGGCCAACTGACCCTGACCGCCACCGGCGGACCGCTTGCCAAGATCGGGACCGGCGCGGCGCCGACATGGGCCTACTTCTTCCCTTTCGAGGGCGGCGTCATCGACCACGCCGCCGTCCAGACCGGTCAGCACGGCCCCGAGGGCCTGACCCTGTTCGTCGCCGCCGCGCGCGGCCTGATCGCCGAAGGCCTGAAGGGGCCGGTCGCCGGCGTCCTCGCCACCGACCTCGGAGCCTGGGAGATTTCGGCGACACCCGGCCCAGCCCTGGCCGGCGCGAGCGGAAACGGCGCCCTGGCCAGCGGCGAGGAAACGGCCAAGCCCGCCGTCAATCTGAGCGCCTTTGCACAAGCCGCCCTGTTCGCCCTGCTCGGCGGGCTGATCCTCAACCTCATGCCCTGCGTCTTCCCTATCCTGGCGATGAAGGCGGCGGCGCTCAGCCGCTCGGCCCATGAACCCGCCGAGGCGCGGCGCGACGGCCTGGCCTTCTTGCTGGGCGTGCTGACGACCTTCCTGATCCTGGCCGGGACCCTGCTGGCCCTGCGCGCCGGCGGTCAGGCGCTGGGCTGGGGCTTCCAGCTGCAGTCGCCCGCCGTGATCGCGGGTCTGGCCCTGCTGATGCTGGCCGTGGCGCTGAACCTGTCGGGCGTCTTTCATATCGGCGCGGGCCTGCAAGGCGCCGGTTCGGGGCCGATGTCTCGTCTGCCCGGCGCGCTAGGCGCCTTCTTCACCGGGGTTCTGGCCGTGGTCGTGGCCGCGCCCTGCACCGCCCCCTTCATGGCCTTTGCGCTCGGCGCCGCCCTGCTGATGCCCTGGCCCATGGCCCTGGCGGTCTTCCTCATGCTGGGCCTCGGCCTGGCCCTGCCCTACGTCCTGATCAGCCTCAGTCCCGGCCTCCTGGCCCGCCTGCCGCGTCCCGGCCCGTGGATGGAAGGGCTCAGAAACCTGCTGGCCTTCCCGATGTACGGCGCGGCCCTGTGGCTAGTCTGGGTGTTTGCGCGTCAGACGGGCGGCGACGCCCTGGCCCTGTTGTTCGCAGCGGGTCTGATGCTGGCTCTGGGTCTGTGGCTGGTCGGGCGCCATCAGGCGGCGCGAGCCTTTGCGCAACGCGGCCTTCTGTCGGGCCTCGCCTCTCTCGTCGTCTTGATCCTGGCCCTGGGTCTGGCCATCGGCGCGGGCCGCGCGCCGCTTTCGGGTCCGGCTTCGGCTGAAGCCTCCGACCTCCTGGCCTCGCAACCCTGGTCGCCCGAGGCGGTGCAGGCGGCCTTGGCCGAGGGACGTCCCGTCCTGGTCAACTTCACCGCCGACTGGTGCGTGACCTGTAAGATCAACGAGCGCACGGCCCTGACCTCGCGCCGCACCGCCGAGGCTCTGCAGGCCCACAACGCCGTCTATCTGGTGGGCGACTGGACCCGCCGCGACGACGCCATCACCGCCGAACTGGAGCGCCACGGCCGTTCGGGCGTGCCGCTCTACGTCCTCTATACGCCGGGCCGGCCCGAGCCGCGCATCCTGCCGCAACTGCTGACCGAAGGCCTCATCATCGACGCCCTCGGCGCGAAGTAAAGCTGAGCCAGACGCGGCGTCTTGGGCAGTCCCGGCTCTCGCTCCGCTGCGGCCGGGATGACGATAGGGGGCGGGCCTCAAGTAGCGCAAAGCGCGATAGGCCCCCAAAAAACGGGCCTCAAGTAGGCGGAAGGCCGGTAGGCCCACTCAAGAGTGCGCCTCAAGCAGCGCAAAGAGCGATAGGTCCCAGAAAGAAAAGCCTCGCCGGGCGGCTACGCCGCCGGGTGAGGCGGCGCGGTGATGACCTCGACATTGTCGTTCAGCAGATAGGCCAGCTCTTCCAGCGCGACCTTGCGTTCCGCGGCGTTGGGGGCGGCTTCGACGGCGGCGACCTTCTTGGGCATGTCTTCCGAGATGCCGCGCAGGATGCACTTCAGGTCGTTGTCCGTGCCGCGTTCCTTCAGCACCAGATGGCCCTGAAGATCGCGCGCGGCCAGATCGGCCACCTTAGCCTTGAAGCCGGTGAAGACCGTGCTGGTCAGGAAGCCGCTGGCGTCGGCCTCGCCCGAGGCGATCCAGCCGTCGACGATGGCTTTCAGCGCGCCCGAGCGTGCCACCAGATCGGCGAACAGGGGCTCGTGCGCGACCGAGACGGGGGCGTCAGCGGGGACCGGCGCCACAGCTGCGGCTTCGGCCACGGACGGATCGCTGAGCATCAGCACGGCGGCGAGAACTAGTCCGCAGGACATGGGCATCCCTTTTCACTGGCGGCCGAGGCGAGAATTTCCAGTCGGAAACCCATGTTTACCCGGTCTTTGATTGAACTCTTTTAGGCCTGAGCCATAAACAAAGGCTTGCAAACGCCGTACCAGACCAGGGGACGGCGATGGGGGGAGACGTCGATGCCGCACGCCGCCTGGACCGAACTGGAGGCCGTCGCCCGCCGCGACGCCGACGCCCGCATCCTCGACCAGTTCGCCGCCGATCCCGACCGCCTGTCGCGGATGACGCTCGACGCCGCCGGCCTGCATCTGGACCTGTCCAAGCAGAGCTGGACCCGCGCAGGGCTGAACGCCGCCCTGGCCCTGGCCCGCGCCGCCGACGTCGAGGGCCGTCGCGCCGCCCTGTTCGGCGGCGAGCCAATCAATTCCACCGAGGGCCGCGCGGTCCTGCACCCGGCCCTGCGCGCGCCCGACGGCGCCGATTTCCACGCCTTGGGCGACGCCGTCTCGGCTGAGGTGGAGGCCGTCCGTGATCAGATGCGCGACTACGCCCACGCCGTCCGGTCCAGTATCGAGACGGGGGCCACCGGTCGGCCGTTCGAGACCGTGGTCCATATCGGGATCGGCGGCTCGGACCTGGGGCCGCGCCTGATCTGGGACGCCCTGCGCCCGCTCGACCCGGCGATCGACGTGCGCTTCGTGGCCAATGTCGATCCGCGCGACATGGCCGAGGCCCTGACCGGACTCGATCCGGCCTCGACCCTGGTCGTCGTCGTCTCCAAGACCTTCACCACCCAGGAAACCCTGGCCAACGCCGAGGCGGCCAAGGCCTGGCTGGCCGCCGCCCTGCCCGCTGAGGGCATGAACAGGCACCTGATCGGCGTCACCGCCGCGCCGGAGAAGGCCGCCGTCTTCGGCTGCGGCCGCACCTTCGCCTTCCGGGACTGGGTCGGCGGCCGCTATTCCCTGTGGTCGGCGGTCAGCCTGTCCTGCGTCATCGGCCTGGGCTGGGACGTCTTCCAGGGCTTCCTCGACGGCGCCGCCGCACTGGACCGGCACTTCCTCGAGGCCCCGCTGGAGGCCAACGCCCCGGTCCTGCTGGCCCTGGCCCAGATCTACAATGTCGACGGCCTGCACCGCCCGTCTCGCACCGTCGCCCCCTACGCCCACGGCCTGCGGCGTCTGCCCGCCTTCCTGCAGCAGCTGGAGATGGAATCGAACGGCAAGCGGGTGCGCCGCGACGGCGCCCCGGTCGGGCGCCAGACCTGCCCCGTCGTCTTCGGCGAGCCGGGCACCAACGGCCAGCACGCCTTCTTCCAGCAGATCCATCAAGGACCGCAGGTCGTCCCCGCCGAGTTCGTCATCGTCGCCTCCACTCTCGACGACAAGTCGGAGAGCCCTCTGTGGTCCAACGCCTTGGCCCAAGGCCAGGCCCTGATGCAGGGCAAGACCGAGGCCCAGGCCCACGCCGAACTGATCGCCTCAGGCGCATCCGAAGCCGAGGCCGACCGCCTGGCCCCGCACAAGACCTTCCCCGGCGACCGCCCCTCGACCGCCATCGTCATGAACCGCCTCACGCCGCAGGCCCTGGGTGCCCTGATCGCGCTTTATGAGCACAAGACCTTCGTCGAGGGGGTGATCTGGGACATCAACAGCTTCGACCAGTGGGGCGTGGAACTGGGCAAGGTCCTGGCCAAGGCGGTCCTCAAGGACGTGGCGGTAGGCGCCCCCTCCCCCGACCTCGATCCCTCGACAGCGGCCCTGCTGACCCGGCTGCTCGGCTAGAGGGGAACGGAACCCGCTGAAAAGGATTGTGATGCGAATCGCTGCAAGGACAGACTGATGCTGAAGACCTTCGCTTCCTTCGCCATGGCGCTGGCCCTGACGTCGCCCGCCGCCGCTCAGGATCACAGCCGCACCGAGCGGGTCCAGTTCGCGCGGGGTGCGTCCTCGGCCACCCTGCACGGCAACCTGCACGGCTACGAAACGGTCGACTATGTCCTGGGCGCCCGCCGCGGCCAGACGCTGAACGTTCGGCTGCAACCCACCAACGCCTCGGCCTATTTCAACGTCACCAGACAGGGCGCGGACGAGGCCCTGTTCATCGGCTCGACCTCAGGCAATCAATTCAGCGGCCAGTTGCCGGCCAACGGCGACTACGTCGTGCGGGTCTATCTGATGCGCAACGCCGCCCGTCGCGACGAGCACGCCAACTACACCCTGACCATCGGCGTCCGCTGAGCCCAACGCGAAAAGGCCCGGCGTCGCCGCCGGGCCTTCATTCATCGCGCGCAGGAACCTACCAGCGGCGGTCGTAGCGATAGTCGCGACGGTTGTCGTGGCGGTCGCGACGGTCGTAGCGGTCGCGGCCCTGATAGCGGCCGTTGTAGTAGCCATCGCGGCTGTTGATGCCGTGGTCACGCTCCCAGTGGCCCTGATTCCGGTAGCAGCGGCCGCCACGGTAGTAGTTGCAGCCGTCACGGTCGCTGTCCGACGCGACCGCGCCCAGGGCGGCGCCCGCCAAGGCCCCGCCGGCGACATAGCGTCCGTCGCCCTGACCGATCAAAGCGCCCGCCACCCCGCCGACGACGGCGCCCAGCACGGCGTCGCGGCCGGTGTTGTCGCGATCGCGGTCGCGATAGGACTGGGCGGCGACCGGAGAAGCGGCCAGCATGGTCAGGGCGATGGCGCCGACGCCGAGCTTGGAAATGGTCTTCATGGCGGGCTCCCTTCGAAAGCCTGTTGATCCGTTGTCTCCTTTTAGGCCGCGCCCGCTGAACGCTCCCAAGGGGCCTCGTTCATTTTCCAGTCATCTCGCAGCCAAGATTCGATGGGGCTCGCCCTTGACGGTGGGGGGGGCCTCCCCCTAACTCCCATCGCGTTAGCACTCGGGGCGGGCGGCTGCTAAAGCTGCTGGCTCCGGGGCTTAAACCGACATTCTATTGGGAGATCATCAGATGGCGTTTCGTCCTCTCGGCGACCGCGTGCTGGTCAAGCGCGTTGAAGAAGAATCCAAGACCAAGGGCGGGATCATCATCCCCGATACGGCCAAGGAAAAGCCCCAGGAAGGCGAAGTCGTCTCCGTCGGCCCCGGCGTTCGCGATGAATCCGGCAAGGTCAACGCTCTGGAACTGAAGGCTGGCGACCGCATCCTGTTCGGCAAGTGGTCGGGCACGGAAGTGAAGATCGACGGCGACGACCTGATCATCATGAAGGAATCCGACGTCCTGGGCGTGCTCTCGTAAGCACTCTAGGTTTCCGGTTTCTCTCGTAAAAACATCTAGATAGGAGCTGCCCCATGGCCGCTAAAATCGTAAAATTCAACACCGATGCTCGCGACAAGATGCTGCGCGGCGTCAACGTCCTGGCTGACGCCGTCAAGGTGACGCTCGGTCCCAAGGGTCGCAACGTCGTGATCCAGAAGTCGTTCGGCGCTCCGCGCTCGACCAAGGACGGCGTCTCGGTCGCCAAGGAAATCGAGCTGGAAGACGCCTTCGAGAACATGGGCGCCCAGATGATCCGCGAAGTCGCTTCCAAGGCGAACGACAACGCGGGCGACGGCACCACCACCGCCACCGTTCTGGCTCAGGCCATCGTGCAAGAGGGCCTCAAGGCCGTCGCCGCCGGCATGAACCCGATGGACCTGAAGCGCGGCATCGATCTGGCCGTCGGCGTGGCTCTGGACGAGGTCAAGGCTATCTCCAAGCCGGTCTCGAACAACTCGGAAATCGCCCAGGTCGGCACCATCTCGGCCAACGGCGACGCTGAAATCGGCGAGCTGATCGCCCTGGCCATGGCCAAGGTCGGCAACGAAGGCGTCATCACGGTCGAAGAAGCCAAGACGGCTGAAACCACCGTCGACATCGTCGAAGGCATGCAGTTCGACCGCGGCTACCTGTCGCCCTACTTCATCACCAACGCGGACAAGATGGAGGTCGCCCTCGAAGAGCCCCTCATCCTGCTCCACGAGAAGAAGCTGACCTCGCTGCAGCCCATGCTGCCGGTGCTGGAAGCCGTGGTTCAGTCGGGTCGCCCCCTGCTGATCATCGCCGAGGACATCGAAGGCGAAGCCCTGGCCACCCTGGTGGTCAACAAGCTGCGCGGCGGCCTGCGCGTCGCCGCCGTCAAGGCTCCGGGCTTCGGCGACCGCCGCAAGGCCATGCTGGAAGACATCGCCATCCTGACGGGCGGCCAGGTCATCTCGGAAGACCTCGGCATCAAGCTTGAGACTGTCACCCTCGACATGCTCGGCAAGGCCAAGAAGGTCCAGATCACCAAGGACGACACCACCATCGTCGAAGGCGCCGGCGAGAAAGAAGGCATCGAAGCCCGCGTCTCGCAGATCAAGCGTCAGATCGAGGACACCACCTCGGACTACGACAAAGAGAAGCTGCAAGAGCGTCTGGCCAAGCTGGCCGGCGGCGTCGCCGTCCTGCGCGTCGGCGGCTCGACCGAAGTCGAAGTGAAGGAAAAGAAGGACCGCGTCGACGACGCCCTGAACGCAACCCGCGCCGCTGCCGATGAAGGCATCGTCCCGGGCGGCGGCGTGGCCCTGCTGCAAGCCTCCAAGAAGCTGATCGATCTGAAGGGCGCCAACGCCGATCAGAACGCCGGCATCGCCATCGTCCGTCGCGCCCTGCAGGCTCCGATCCGTCAGATCTCGGAAAACTCAGGCGTCGAAGGCTCGATCGTGGTCGGCAAGGTCATGGAATCGAACGACGCTTCGTTCGGCTTCAACGCCCAGACCGAAGAGTACGGCGACCTCGTCCAGATGGGCGTGATCGATCCGGCCAAGGTCGTCCGTTCGGCTCTGAAGTCGGCCGCCTCGGTCGCCGGCATCATGATCACCACGGAAGCCGCTATCGCAGACGCCCCCAAGAAGGGCGGCGCCGGCGCCCCCGACATGGGCGGAATGGGCGGCATGGGCGGCATGGACTTCTAAGTCCAAGCTTCCTCACGCTGAGACGACGGAAGGGCGGGATCGAAAGGTCCCGCCCTTTCTTTTTCCTTCTTCCCTTGCGGGAGAAGGTGGGCGCCGGAGGCGCTCGGATGAGGGGTGTGAGCGCGACGTATCGCTAGGTGTCGTCACGCCTCGACTTTCCAATTTTCAGAGGCGGTGCCGACACCCCTCATCCGTCATGCGGCGCATGACACCTTCTCCCTCAAGGGGAGAAGGATCAGGAACCAACCTCCCCCACTTCCCGTCCCGCCAGCCGCGCGCCCTCCACCACGGCGGGGTCCGCCCGCGCCGTGTCGAGCAGCCAGTCGCGGAAGCGGGCGATCTTGGGGGTCAGGCGACGGGCAGGCGGGTAGCAGATCCAGTAGCCCTCGGCCAAGGCGACCGTCTGATCAAAGGGCCGGACCAGCAGGCCGCGCTCCAGTTCGCGGGCGTAGAGGATGGGCGAGCCGAGAGCCACGCCCTGATCGCCCAGGGCGGCCGCCACCTCCATCGCCTGATTGTCGGCGGTCAGACGCGGCGGCGGGGCCGTGTCGGCGGGCGAGACATCGGCGGCGGCGAACCAGGCGGCCCATTCGCGCGGCTCGCCGACCAGATGGGCGCGCTTCAGGTCGGCGGGGATCTTCAGGTCCAGCCGGTCGCGCATGGCGGGGCTGCACAGGGGGGTGAAGACGGCGGGCATCAGGAAGCGGCTCTCCAGCCCCGCCCACTGACCCGAGCCGAACCGCAAGGCCACGTCCAGCCCGTCGGCGCCCAGCATCGACAGGGTGGGGCTGGTGTCCACCCGCACCGCCAGATCGGGGTTGTCCAATTGGAACGACCCCAGCCGCGTCGCCAGCCACTGGGTCGCCAGGGTCTGAAGCGTGGTGATGGCCAGCACGCCCTGATCGGCCTCGACCACGTCGGCCACGGCGCGCCGCAACAGGGTCATGGCCTCGATCGAGGCCGTGGCCAGCCGCTCGCCCTCCGGCGTCAGCGATACCTGCCGCACGCCGCGCACGAACAGGGCGCGGTCCAGCCTCTGCTCCAGGTCGCGGATGCGCCAGCTGACCGCCGCCTGGCTCATGCCCAGGGCCTCGGCGGCGCGGGTGAAGCTGAGCAGCCGCGCGGCGGTCTCGAACACCCTCAAGGCGTCGACGGGAATACGGGAAAGGACGTCAACCATAAGCAAGCCTTATGCATGAGCCCCATCGTCTCGTTTGTGAACGCCCCGCGTCAACTGCATATTCCGGCTTCAAGAAAGGAGGACGACCGATGGACTACATTTACAGCACCCATAAGGAACCCGCGTGGGGTTGGATCGGCGCCCTGCTGGACGCCCGCAGGGCCGCCGCGCCCGTCGCGGACCCGCTGGCCGCCAAGCCTGCGCCGCGCCTGCGTCCCCGCCGCGCCGCCGCCTGACCAGCCGACCGCCGTGCCGCGACACGGCGTCGCGGTCGGTCCTTCCGTCGCCGGAACGGTTTGCGCCGCTCCGGCGACCTTGGCCATAAGAACCCCTTCATCGACATCGAGGGGACTCCGCCGATGCGCCGCACCAAGAATTTCCCGACCTTCGCCGCCGCCGCTGCTCTGGCCGCCGTCAGCCTGAGCGTCGCCATGCCCGCCGAGGCGCAGTCGCGTCGCGCAGCCAGCGCCGAAGCGCCTGCGTCCCTGACGCCCCGCGCCGCCCCCGCCTTGCAGCGCGCCGTGACCTTCGCAGCCACGCCGGGCCAGGCCTCGGGCGCCCTGGTCCTGCCGCTGGGCGCCGAGGCCGACCTGGCCACGCGCGGCGCCGCCCTGAGCCCCGCCGTGCGCGAAGCGATCGCCGCCGCCCTGACCGCCGCCCGCTTCGACTACAAGGCGCGCCAGACGCTCAGCCTGCACGGCGTCGGCGGCTGGGACCGCATCCTGATCATCGGCCTGCCGACGGACGCCAAGACCGCCGACGTCCAGACCGCCGGAACGGTCGCCGGCCGCGCCCTGATCGCCCAGCCGGGCGCGATGACCGTCCTGACCGCAGGCCTGTCCGCCGACAGCGCCGCCGAGCTGGCGACCGGCCTCGGCCTCGGCCAGTACCGCTCCGACCTGCACCGCACCACCGGTCGCGACGCCGCCGCGCCGGGCGGGATCACCATCGTCGCCACCGACGCCGCCGCTGCTCTGGCCGCTTACCGTCGTGGCGCGGCTCTGGTCGAGGCCATGGCCTGGACCCGCGACGTCTCGAACGAGCCCGCCAACGTCATCTATCCCGAGAGCTTCGTCGAGCGCGCCCGCGCCGCCTTCGCGGGCGTGCCCGGCGTCGAGATCGAGGTGCTGGACGTGCCGGCCATGCAGGCCCTCGGCATGGGTTCGCTGCTCGGCGTCGGTCAGGGCTCCGCGCGCCCGCCGCGCCTGCTGGTGGTCCGCTACAAGGGACGGGGCGCGCCCGAGGCCGGCCCGATCGCCCTGCTGGGCAAAGGCATCACGTTCGATTCCGGCGGCATCTCGATCAAGCCGGGCGCCAATATGGGCAATATGAAGATGGACATGTCGGGCGCCGCCAGCGTCGTCGGCGCCGTCCTGGCCTTGGCCAAGGCGGGAGCCCCGGTCAACGTGGCCGCAGTCGCGGCTATGGCTGAGAACATGCCCGACGCCAACGCCATCCGTCCCGGCGACGTCCTGACCGCCATGAACGGCAAGACCATCGAGGTCATCTCGACCGACGCGGAAGGGCGTCTGGTCCTGGCCGACGCCGTGGTCTGGGCCGACACCCGCCTGGACCCCGCCGCCATCGTCGATGTCGCCACCCTGACCGGCTCGGTCGGCGGCGCCTTGGGCAACGACTACGCCGGCCTGTTCAGCCGTCACGACGCCCTGGCCGAGCAGTTGAAGACGGCGGGCGACGCCACCGGCGAGCGCCTGTGGCGTCTGCCGCTGCACCCCTCCTACGTCGCGGCGACCAGCAGCCCCATCGCCGACATCAAGAACTCGGGCGAGGGCGGCGCGGGCGCGGGCACCGGCGCCCACTTCATCGGCTATTTCGCCCGGCCCGAGACGCCTTGGGCGCATCTGGACATCGCCAACATGGCCTATGGCGGCGCCAGCGACGTCAAGCCAGCGGGCTCTGCTGGCTTCAGCGTGCGTCTGCTGGAACGCTTCGTGCGCGACTTCCAGCCGGTGGCCAAGGTGAAGGGAACCGGCGGCTTCTAGGCCGCCCTAACCTCTAGTCGACGGCGACGATCTCGACCGACTGGCCCGCCACGATCGCCTCGTCGCCGACCCGCTTGCCCATCAGGGCGCGGGCCAGGGGCGAGACGTGGCTGACCGAGCCCTTGGCCGGATCGGCCTCGTCCTCGCCGACGATGCGCCAGGTCTGGGTGCGGCCGTCCTCGCGCTCGATGGTGACTGAGCCGCCGAAGCGCACCCGACCGTCCGACTTGGTCTCCAGCAGCTGGGCCGAGGCCCGCCGCGCCGACCAGTAGCGCAGGTCGCGCGTGGCCCGGGCCATGGCCGTGCGGTCCGCCTCGATTGAGCCCTTGGCCTGGGCCGCCGAGTAGGCCGCCCGCGCCGAGGCCAGCTCAGCCTCGATCGCGGCCATCCCCTCGGGCGTGACATGGTTCGGATGGGGCGAGATCGGGCGGTCCACCAGGTCGGCGGCCGTGGCTTCCAGATCTTCTTCTCGGGTGAAGGCGACGCTCATGATGACAGAGCGTATGCCGTTCGCGGACGTTCCGGTCTAGAAGAGCCGATGACCGACGCTCCTTCCTCCGCCCCCTCTACCGTAACCGTGATCGGCGCCGGCCCCGCCGGGCTGATGGCCGCTGAGCGCCTGGCCTCTGCGGGTCTGCGCGTCACGGTCCATGAGCGCATGCCCTCGGTCGGGCGCAAGTTCCTGCTGGCCGGCCGCGGCGGGCTGAACCTGACCCATTCGGAACCGATGGAGCCCTTCCTCGACCGCTACGACGCCCCGGCGCGTGAGCGGGTCGCCGAATGGCTGAAGTCCTTTTCGCCCGCCGACCTGACCGCCTGGGCCCAGGGCCTGGGCCAGGAGACCTTTGTCGGCTCGTCGGGCCGGGTCTTTCCGAAAGCGATGAAGGCCTCGCCCCTGCTGCGAGCCTGGCTGACGCGGCTGGAGAGCCTCGGCGTCGAGATTCGCGTCCGCTCACGCTGGACCGGCTGGAAGGACGGGGCTTTGAGCTTCGACACGCCCGAGGGCGAACAGCTGGAGCAACCTGACGCCGTACTTCTGGCGCTGGGCGGGGCCAGCTGGGCCCGGATGGGCTCCGACGCCGCCTGGGTCCCAGAACTGGAGACGGCGGGCGTGGCCGTCGCCCCCTTCCAGCCCTCCAACGTCGGCTTCGACGTCGCCTGGTCGCCCCTGCTGCGCGAGCGCTTCGCCGGTCAGCCGATCAAGGGCGTGGCCCTGACCCACGCCGGACGCACCGTGCGCGGCGAGGCCATGATCGCCGCCTATGGCATTGAGGGCGGCGGCGTCTATGCTCTGTCGGCCGATCTGCGCGACGCCATCGCCCGTGACGGCAAGGCCGAGCTGACGCTGGACTTGCGCCCCGCCATCAGCCGCCAGGCCCTGACCCAGAAGCTGCTGAAGCCGCGCGGCAAGGACAGCCTGTCGAACTGGCTGCGCAAGATTCTTCATCTGGACCCCGCCGCCATCGCCCTGCTGCGTGAGGGCGGACCTCTGCCGAGCGAGCCCGGCCCTCTGGCCGCGCGCATCAAGGGGGTGACCCTGACCCTGACCGGCGTTCAGGGCCTGAGCCGCGCCATCTCCTCGGCGGGCGGCGTGACGCTGGACGCCGTGGACGACCATCTGATGCTCAAGGCCAAGCCCGGCGTTTTCGTGGCGGGCGAGATGCTGGACTGGGAGGCGCCGACCGGCGGCTATCTGCTGCAGGCCGCCTTCGCCTCGGGCGCCGCGGCCGCCAACGGTGCAGCGGCCTGGCTAAAGGCGCGCTGATCGACCAGGAGCAGGGGTCGACAGCGAGGCTGGGAGGGGGCAGCGTGGCGGCTCCCCTTTAGCCGCCGTTCGAGTGCGCCTCATGTCGATGCCCCGTTACGCCGCCACGCTCGGCCTGATCGCCGTGCTGATGACCTCGACCTCGGCACTGGCCCATATGGCGCCCCAGACCGCGCCGGGCCGCGTCGATCCGGCCCGGCTGAACGAGGCGACGCGGGTTCTGGCGTCGGACGAATTCGAGGGCCGCGCCCCGGTCACGCCGGGCGAGGACAGGACCATCGCCTGGCTGACGGAACAGTTTCAGGCCCTGGGGCTGGAGCCCGGCGGGCCTGACGGGTCCTGGGTCCAGGTAGCCCAAGTCAGCCGCACCAGGCAGGACGGCCCCGCGACCATCAGCGTGACCAGCAAGGGTCAAACCACGGCGCTGAACCGCGCCACCGACGTCATCGTGTCGTCCGACCGGCCGGTGAGCCGCATCACCCTGACCGACGCGCCCCTGGTCTTCGTCGGCTATGGGGTGGATGCGCCGGAGCGCGGCTGGGACGACTACAAGGACGTCGACCTGCGCGGCAAGATCATGCTGGTCCTGGTCAACGACCCCGACTTCGGCGCGCCCGAGGGCCACCCGGTGGCGGGCAAGTTCGACGGTCAGGCCATGACCTTCGCCGGACGCTGGACCTACAAGTTCCAGGAGGCGGCGGCGCAGGGGGCGGCTGGCGTCCTGGTCATCCACGACACCGCCGGCGCGGGCTATCCCTGGTCGACCCTCGAGAATTCCTCGACGGCGCCCAAGTTCGACATCGTCCGCGCCGACCCGGACAAGGAGCGGGTGGCGGCGCAGGGCTGGATCCAGGGTCCGGTCGCTGAAAAGCTGTTCCAGGACGCCGGCCTCGACTTCGCGGCGCTGAAGGATCAGGCGCGCACGCCCGAGTTCCAGCCGGTCACGCTGGACGGGGTGACCATGTCGATCGACTTCGGCCAGACCGCCGACCGGGTCGAGACACGCAACGTCATCGCCCGCCTGCCAGGTACGACCCACCCGGACGAGACCATCATGTTCGGCGCCCACTGGGACGCCTATGGTCGGGCCACGCCCAAGGGGGGCGACGACATCTATAACGGCGCCGTGGACAATGCGACCGGCGTGGCGGCGGTGCTGGAGCTGGCGCGCCTGTTCGCCGAGGGGCCGCGCCCCCAACGCTCGACCGTCTTCGTCAGCTGGGCGGCTGAGGAGACAGGGCTGCTGGGGGCCGAATACTACGCCGCCAACCCGGTCTGGCCGCTGGAGACTACGGTGGCCAACATCAATATGGACAGCCTGCTGCCGGGGACCGAGATCGACCCGAACATCGTCGTCATCGGCGCGGGCAAGAACGATCTGGACGACCGGCTGGCCGTCTTCGCCGGGCGCGAAGGGCGCCGTCTGATCCCCGATCCGGCACCCCAGGCCGGGGCCTTCTATCGTTCCGACCACTTCCCGCTGGCGAGGAAGGGCGTGCCCGCCCTGTTCGCCGCCGCCGGCTTCACTGGCCACAACGCCGCCAGCCGCGACTATGTCGCCAACCGCTATCATCAGCCCACGGACGAATGGACGCCCGAGTGGAAGATGGACGCCGCCGCCGCCGATGTGCAGCTGCTGTATGAGGTCGGCGCCGCCCTGGCCAACTCGCGCGACTGGCCCGCGTGGAAGCCGGGCGACGAATTCGCGGCGGCGCGCAACGCCTCGGCGGATGCGCGCAAGCCGTGACCCCGACCGCCTGACGCGCTAGACCGCCGCCATGACCCAAGCGCCCGAGATCCACGGCCTCTGCCCTGCCCCGTTCAATGCGGTGAAGGACGCCTTCGCCGCCAACTTCATCGACGCCCCCGAGGGGCTGAACGAACAGGCGGCGCGCTTCAGCGTGACCATCGACGGCGAGGTGGCCGTGGACCTATGGGCCGGGTCGGCGGATCTGGCGGGGGCGGCGCCCTTCACCGACAAGACCCTGGTTCCGGTCTTCTCGACCGGCAAGGCGGTCATGGCCCTGATGATCGCGCGCTGCGTGGACAAGGATCTGCTGTCCTATGAGGACCGGGTCGCCGACCACTGGCCGGCCTTTGGCGCGGCGGGCAAGGACCAGCTGACCGTGGGCCAGCTGATGAGCCACCAGTCCGGCCTACCGGGCTTTTCCGAAGGCGTCGAGCCGGCCATCTGGTTTGACCGGCAGGCGGTGCTGGACAAGCTGGCGGCCCAGGCGCCGCTGTGGGAACCGGGCACGGCGTCGGGCTATCACCCCATCACCATCGGCTATCTGGCCGGCGAACTGTTCCGCATCGTCGATGGGCGGAGCATGGGGACGGCGCTGCGCGAAGACTTCGCCCAGCCGTTCGACCTGGATCTGTGGATCGGTCTGCCCGAGGGCGAGCATGGACGGGTGGCGCAACTGCGTAAGCCCGCCGCTGCGCCGGACCTCGGCCCCATCGACGCGATCAAGAAGGCCGCCTTCCTCGACCGGGGCTCGGCGCCGGGCGGGCGCGGCTCGACCGAATGGCGCATGGCCGAGATCCCCTCGGCCAACCTGCACGGCACGGCAAAGGATCTGGCGCGGATGATGTCCATGATCGCCACGGCCGGCGCCCTGGACGGTCGGGCGGTGCTGTCGGAGGAGACGCTGGCTCAGGCGACACGGGAACGCATCCACGGTCAGGACAGGGTCCTGCCCTATGTCATGAGCTGGGCGGCCGGCTTTACCCGCAACGAAGGCCTGAACGTCTTCGGGCCGAATCCGCAGGCGGTCGGCCATTGCGGCTGGGGCGGGTCGATGGCCATGGCCGATCCCGATGCGCGCGTCTCGGCGGCCTATGTCATGACCCGTCAGTCGCCTCATCTGATCGGCGACCCGCGCGCCCTGCGCCTGGTCGAGGCGCTCTACGCGGCGCTTTAGGCGTCAGCGCCCCAGGCGAGCTGATCGTGGACAATGCGCCAGCCGTCTTCGGTGCGGCGCAGGACGCGGGTGAACAGGCCGCGATGGGTCTTGCCTTCGCGGCGCATGACCACGCGGCCCGAGACCACGGTGGTGTTGACGTCGAATTGCAGGGTCTCGAACCACTCATAGGTCATCTGGCCCAGGCCGCCGGGCTGGGCGGCGCGGGCTTCCAGGGCGGCGCGCACGGCGTCCGGCCCCTTCAGCGGGGTGTCGCCGAGAAAGACCAGCAGGGGCTCGTCAGCGACATAGGTGGCCATGACCGCGTCCACATCGCCCGACGACCAGGCCTCGGCGGCGGCGTCCAGGGTGTTGCTGACGGCGTCGAAGGTCTCGGCCGTGGTCGGCACGACGACCGGCGGGGTCGAGGTGACGGGCGCCTCCGTCCGCGCCGTGCGGATGACTTCATCGCCGCCCCCCTGCATGCCCACGCTCTGGGCGCAGGCGGACGAGCCCGCCGCCAGGACGACAGACAGGGTGAGGGCGGCGAGAGAGCGGGCGCGGATCATCACCCCTTCTAGGCTGGAACGGCGCCGGACCTCAACGTGGGTTCTGGCCGCGCTTCAGCGCGAGGAGGGCGGGGCGTCGTCCATCGCGGCCATGCGATCCTCGGCGGGGTCGTCCAGCAGGCCGGGCTCGGGGGCGACGATGCTTTCGGCGGTGCGGCTGCCCCGGCGCACCTTGAGCACCGCCCCGACCGCGAAGACGCCCACGGCGACCCAGATGAAGACGAAGGAGGCGATGCGCAGCGGCCCCAGGGCCTCGCCCTGCAGCGCGCCGATGATGAAGACGATGGTCGGGGCCAGGAACTGCAGGAAGCCCATGCTGGACAGGGGCATGCGCCGCGCCGCCCAGGCGAACAGGGCCAGGGGTATGACCGTGGCCGGACCCGCGAACAGCAGCCAAAGGGTCGCCGCGGGCGTGGCGGTGAAGTGGCCGGCGCCCGTGGTTTCGATGTGGATCAGCCAGATCAGGCCAGGCAAGGCCAGCAGCAGGCATTCCAGGAAGAGGCCGGTCTGGGCGTCGACCGACACCCGTTTCCTGATGATGCCATAGGCGGCGAACGTCAGCGCCAGAACCAGCGACACCCAGGGCGCATGGCCCAGGGCCAGGGTCTGCAACACTACGCCGATAGCGGCCAGGGCCATGGCGATCTTGCCCGCCCAGTCGATCCGCTCGCGGAACAGCCAGGCGCCGGCGGCCATGTTGAGCAGGGGATTGAGATAGTAGCCGAGCGAGGCGTCCAGCGTCCGCCCGTTGTTCACCGCGACGATATAGACGGTCCAGTTGGTGGCGATCAGGATGGCGGAGAGGCTGAGCCAGCCCAGCACCTTGGGCTGACGCAGCACGGCCATGACCTGGGACCATTGGCGCGCCAGCAGCACCAGCAACAGCGACCAGACCAGGCCCCAGACCGCGCGGTGGCCCATGATCTCCCAGGCGTTCGCGCCCTGATGCGCCATCTGCTGGAAGATCAGAGGCACGAAGCCCCAGATCAGATAGCAGATGACCCCGGCCGCCAGGGCGGTGCGGGCTTCGGACGAGTGGGTGGAGGGAGACGCGGTCACAGGGCGGACGCCTTGAAAATCGTCATCCCGGACGATCCGAAGGGTCGATCCGGGACCGCATCAAACGGCGACGTTCGTTGCGGTCCCGGCTCTGCCCCTCGCTTGCGCGAGGGTTCGGCCGGGATGACGGCAAACAGCTACTTAAACCGTCAGCGTGCGATAGCCGCTCGACGGGGTGATGACGCCGGTTTCGTCCAGCAGCTGGGCGATCTGGACGGCGTTCAGGGCCGCGCCCTTGCGCAGGTTGTCGGACACGACCCAGAAGCTGAGGCCGTTCTCGACCGTCGGGTCCTTGCGGATGCGGCTGACGAAGACGGCGTGGTCGCCGGCGGCGTCGACGGGGGTGATGTAGCCGTCGTGCTCCAGCTTATCGATGACCATGACGCCGGGCGCCTCGCGCAGGATCTCGCGGGCCTCGTCCGGCTCGATCGGGCGATCGAACTCGACCGTCACGGCCTCGGAGTGGCCGACGAAGACCGGCACGCGGACGCAGGTCACGGTCAGCTTGATCGAGGGGTCGATCATCTTGTGGGTCTCGTCCCACATCTTGGCTTCCTCGTCGGTATAGCCGTCGTCGCGGAAGGAGCCGATGTAGGGGATGACGTTGAAGGCGATCTGCTTGGGGAACTTCTTCGGCGTGGCGTCGCCCAGGCCGTAGATGGCCTTGGTCTGGTTCCACAGCTCGTCCATGCCTTCCTTGCCGGCGCCCGAAACCGACTGGTAGGTCGAGACGACGACGCGCTTGGCCTTGGCCGCGTCATGCAGGGGCTTCAGCGCCACGACCAGCTGGGCGGTCGAGCAGTTGGGGTTGGCGACGATGTTCTTCTTGCGCGCCAGCTTGACCGCGTCAGGGTTCACCTCCGGCACGATCAGCGGCACGTCCGGGTCCATGCGGAAGGCCGAGGAGTTGTCGATGACGATGGGACCGGCCTTGCCGATCTTCTCCGACCATTCCTTGGACACCTTGCCGCCGGCGCTCATCAGGACGAGGTCGACGGTCGAGAAGTCGAACTGCTCCAGGTCTTCGCACTTCAGCGTCTTGTCGCCGAAGGAGACCTCCACGCCTTTGGATTTTCGCGAGGCGATCGCATGCATCTTATCGACGGGGAAGTTCAGTTCCTCGATGATGTTCATCATTTCGCGACCGACATTGCCGGTGGCGCCAACGACGGCGACGCGATAGCCCATGATTTATTTATCCTTAGGAGGGGCGCTGGGGAGAAAAGCGGTTCTGCATTTGGGTCTTTCGCAAGCGCGAAGCAACCAGTTTTACCCAAATATTCCGTCCGCCGCGCAACGGAAAGCCCGCCGCCTTTCCTGATCGGCCCCTTGAGGCTATGCCGCTGACCATGACCTCTCGTATCCGCAACGCCTACGACATCCGCGTCGAAGAGGGCGTCATCGCCCCCGATCCCAAGCAGCTGGAGCTGCTGGCCGCGCTGGAACGGCTGGAAGCGGACCTGGCCAAGAAGGGCCTGTTCGGACGCCCGCCCGAGGTGAAAGGCATCTACATCTGGGGCCCGCCGGGGCGCGGCAAGTCCATGCTGATGGACCTCTTCTACTCGGCCACGCCGGAGCAGAAGAAGGTCCGCGCCCACTTCCACGCCTTCATGGCCCGTATCCACGACCTGGTGAAGCAGTGGCGGGACGGCGACGCCCGCACCCGCAAGGCGGTATTCGGGACAGCCAAGGGCGACGACCCCATTCCGCCGATCGCGGCCCTGATCGCCTCGGAAGCCCGGCTGTTGTGCTTTGACGAACTGCAGGTTACCGACATCGCCGACGCCATGATCCTGGGCCGACTGTTCGACGCCCTGTTCGAGAAGCGGGTGGTGCTGGCCATCACCTCGAACCGCGCGCCGGAGGACCTCTACAAGAACGGCATCAACCGCCAGCTCTTCCTGCCCTTAATCGACATCCTGCGGGAACGTTGCGAGGTGGTGGAGACGGCGGGGGCGCGCGACTTCCGCCTGGACCGGATGGCCGGGGCCAAGGTCTGGTTCGCGCCGCTGGATGACGCGGCGCGTTCCGGCTTCGAGACCCTGTGGTCGGACCTTAAGGGCGGCGAGCCGGAGGAGCCCGCGGCCCTGCCGGTGCTGGGCCGTCAGGTCCGGGTCCAGCGCACGGTCGGCGGCATGGCGCGGGCCAGTTTCAGCGAGCTGTGCGGATCGCCGCTGGGGCCGCAGGACTATCTGGCCGTCGCTCGACGCTTTCACACCCTCTTCCTGTCCGACGTGCCGAGGCTCAGCCCCGCTAATCACCACGAGGCCCGGCGTCTGGTGACGCTGATCGACGCCCTCTACGAGGCCAAGACGCGGCTGGTGGTCCTGGCCGAGGCCGAGCCCGAGAGCCTCTATGCCGAGGGCGTCGGGGCCTTTGAGTTCGAGCGCACGGTGTCGCGCCTCAACGAGATGCGCAGCGCCTCCTGGCTGGAGCAGCGGGGCGAAGACGACGAGGCGGAAGAGGCGGCGGTTCACGCCTGACCTGGAGCCCGTCATCCCGGCCGTAGCGCAGCGGAGAGCCGGGACCGCCCAAGGCACTACCATCTGGACTTCGAGCAGCCGACGTCGGCGCTTCCAGCGGTCCCGGATAGCGGCTGCGCCGCTTCCGGGATGACTAAGGAGGGGGCGCGGGAGATCACGCGCACGAAAAAAGGCCGCACCCGAAGGTGCGGCCTTTTCCAATTCTAGACGCCTAAGCGCTCAAGCAGCGAGCCGCCGCGCGGCTCGCGTTAGCGCCCTTAAGCCAAGGAAGGCTCGATGTCCTTGCAGGCCTGGATCAGGCCGTTCACCGATTCCACCGACTTGGCGAACATCGCCTTTTCGTCGTCGTTGGTGGTGAACTCGACGATCTTCTCGACGCCGGCCGCGCCGATCATGGCCGGGACGCCGACGTAGAGGTCCGACAGGCCGTACTCGCCCGACAGCCAGACGGCGCAGGGCAGGACGCGCTTCTGATCCAGCAGGTAGGACTTGGCCATGGCGATGGCGGATTCAGCCGGGGCGTAGAAGGCCGAGCCGGTCTTCAGCAGGGCCACGATCTCGCCGCCGCCCTTGCGGGTGCGCTCGACGATGGCGTCCAGGTCGGCTTGCGACAGGAAGCCGGCGGCGACGGCGTCCGGCAGCGGCAGGCCGCCCACGGTCGAGTGGCGCACCATCGGCACCATGTCGTCGCCGTGACCGCCCAGGGTCCAGGCGTGGATGTCCTGCACCGAGACGCCGGTCTTTTCCGCCAGGAAGTAGGCGAAGCGGGCCGAGTCCAGCACGCCGGCCATGCCGACGACCTTCTCCTTGGGCAGGCCCGAGAACTTCTGCAGGGCCCAGACCATGGCGTCGAGCGGGTTGGTGATGCAGATGACGAAGGCGTTGGGGGCGTGCTGCTTGATGCCCTCGCCCACGGCCTTCATGACCTTCAGGTTGATGCCGATCAGGTCGTCGCGGCTCATGCCCGGCTTGCGCGGCACGCCGGCCGTGACGATGCAGACGTCGGCGCCCGCGATGTCGGCGTAGTCGTTGGCGCCCTTCAGGGCCACGTCCTGACCGAAGACGGCCGAGGCCTCGGCGATGTCGAGGGCTTTGCCTTGCGGCGTGCCTTCGGCGATGTCGAACAGGATGACGTCGCCCAGCGCTTCGCGCGCAGCCACGTGGGCCAGGGTTCCGCCGATCATTCCGGCGCCGATAAGGGCGATCTTCGCGCGAGCCATAGAGGTCTCTCCAGTCGATGTTGCGTGTGCGAAACGGTACTCGATGTCGGGCGGTCTAGACCCGCAGCGGAGCGGGAGCAAGCGTCGGGCGTTGCGCCTTTCGTCGGCCCCTGCGAGGGTCGCGCTGATCCAGAGAAGCATGATGACCCCTGCGGAAGACGATCGACAGTATGAGGCCCGCGTCCTGGCGGAAGCCGAGGCCTGGCGTGAACGCCAGCTGCGCCGTCCGGGCCTGTGGGACATGGCCACGCGCGCCACGCAGGACCGGATCAACCGGATCATTCCCGAGCGGGTGCACCAGATCGTCACCTCGGGCGTCGAGTTGACGACGCGGGGCATCATGACCGGCGCCGACTGGACCACGGCCAAACCGCTGCTGCACGGCGGCCTTCGCAAGCGCGAAGAGCTGATCCAGACCCGCGTTGACTTCTACCGCACCACGGCCAGCGTCGAGGGCGGGGTGGCCGGCGCGGGCGGCTTCCTGCTGGCGGCGGCAGACTTTCCGGCCCTGCTGGCCATCAAGGTCAAGCTGCTGGCCGAGATCGGCGCCCTCTATGGCCATTCGGGCAAGAGCCTGGCGGAGCGGCTCTATCTGTTGCGGATTTTCCAACTGGCCTTTTCCAGCGCCCGGCATCGGCCCGAGGCCCTGTCCGCGCTGGAGGCGGCGGGGCGCGGCCTGCATCAACCTGACCGCATCCAGGACTTCGACTGGCGCAAGTTCCAGCTGGAGTACCGCGACTACATCGACCTGGCCAAGATGGCCCAGTTGATCCCGGTCATCGGCGCGCCGGTCGGGGCCGTGGTCAACTGGCGGCTGACCACCCGGCTGGCGACGACGGCGATGAACGCCTATCGCCTGCGCTGGTTCGAAGACGAGCATCTGACATGACTGAGTTTCGCGCTGATCCCGCCTTCGATGCCGGGTCCGTCTTCGCCGCCGACTGGCCCCTGTGCCAGGTGCGGCTGCAGGACGACGCCCGCTTTGCCTGGCTGATCCTGCTGCCCCGCGTCGAGGGCGCGGTCGAGCTGGACGACCTGAACCGCGATCAGCGCGCGGCGCTGATGGAAGAGGTGGTGCGGGCGGGTGAACTGGTGCGCGCCCTGGGTCGGGCGGCGGGACGCCCCGTCGACAAGCTGAACACGGCGGCCCTGGGCAATGTCACCCGCCAGCTTCACGTCCACGTCGTGGGGCGCCGACGCGACGACGGCCTGTGGCCCGATCCGATCTGGGGCCGCCCCGGCGCCCGGCCGCTGTCTGCGGACGATACAGCCGCGCTGTTGCGAGCGATTCGCAAGGCCTGATCAGGAAATCGCGATCCGCAGCGCTTATCCGGCCCGGTTCGTTGACACCCGGCCTTCGCGGTCACTAAAGCCTATCGCACTGCAACCGGACCTGTTTTTCCACAGGTTTTTTGAGAATCATTCGCATGTCGAACCTTCCCCAGGGTGCGGGCGACCCGACTGGCCGCTACGTCCGCCATCCCAATGGCCATGTGGCGCCGATGTCGCCCTTCACCGACGTCTGGCGGTGGCACGTGACCATGACGGCCTCCATCCTGTTCCGCGTCACCATCGGCGCGGCCACCGTCGGCGCCGTCCTGCTGCTGGCCTGGGTCGCGGCCGTCGCCGCCGGTCCCGAGGCCTACGCCAAGGTTCTGGCCTGCTCGTCCTCGCCGTTCGGCCTGTTCATCTGGTTCGGCCTGTCGCTGGTCCTGTTCTCCTTCCTGCTGAACGGGACGCGCCACCTGATCAATGACGCCGGCAAGGGCCTTGATCTGAAGTCCGCCAATCTGATGGCCAACATCGCGGTCTGGGGCCCCCTGGTCCTGACCGTGCTGTTCTGGGTCATCCTGTTCGCCGCCGGAAAGGTTTCGCTGTGAGCGCCGCCCCCAAGTTCAAGAACCATGTGAAGGTCTCCGAGCGCCACGGCGCCGTCGAATGGAAGATCGAGAAGCTGGCCCTGCTGGCCCTGATGCCGCTGGGCCTGTGGGTCCTGTCCAGCGCCTTCACCCTGGCCGGCGCCGGCTATGAGGCCGTGGTCGCCTGGTTCGGCAACGCCCTGAACATGGGCCTGTTGGCCGTGACGGCCATTGTCTTCTTCCTGTTCGCCAGCCTGGCCTGGAAGGTGATCATCGAGGATTACGTCCCGACGCCCTCGGCCCGGACGACCCTGATCAACCTGTCGAACCTCGTCTTCCTCGTGCTGGCCGCCGCCAGCATCTTCTTCATCGTGCGTGTGGCGATGGGCTCCGCCCCGCTGCCCGCCGGAGTTTGATCCCGTCATGGCTGCTTACGAGCTTATCGATCACGAATACGACGTCGTCGTCGTCGGCGCGGGCGGTTCCGGCCTGCGCGCGGCCCTCGGCGCCGCCCAGCAGGGCCTGAAGGTCGCCTGCGTCACCAAGGTCTTCCCCACCCGCTCGCACACCGTGGCCGCCCAGGGCGGCATCTCGGCCTCGCTGGGCAATATGGGCGAGGACAGCTGGCAGTGGCACATGTACGACACCGTCAAGGGGTCGGACTGGCTGGGCGACCAGGACGCCATCGAATACCTGGTCCGTAACGCGCCCAAGGCCGTTTACGAGCTGGAACACTGGGGCGTGCCTTTCAGCCGCACAGAAGAAGGCAAGATCTACCAGCGCGCCTTCGGCGGCATGACCCGCAACTTCGGCGAAGGCCCGGTGCAGCGCACCTGCGCCGCCGCCGACCGCACCGGCCACGCCATCCTGCACACCCTCTACGGCCAGTCGGTCCGTCGCGAGGTCAAGTTCTTCGTCGAATACTTCGCCCTGGACCTGATCATGCAGGACGGCGCCTGCACCGGCGTCACCGCCCTGCAGCTCGACACTGGTCAGATGCACCAGTTCCGCGCCAAGATGGTGGTGCTGGCGACCGGCGGTTACGGCCGCGCCTACTTCTCGGCCACCTCGGCCCACACCTGCACCGGCGACGGCAACGCCATGGTGCTGCGCGCCGGCCTGCCCTTGCAGGACATGGAGTTCGTGCAGTTCCACCCGACCGGCATCTATGGCGCCGGTTGCCTCATCACTGAGGGCGCACGCGGTGAAGGCGGCTATCTAACCAACTCGGAAGGCGAGCGCTTCATGGAGCGCTATGCGCCGACCGTGAAGGACCTGGCCCCGCGCGACATGGTCTCGCGTTCCATGACCATCGAAATCCGCGAAGGCCGCGGCGTGGGTCCGAACAAGGACCACATCTTCCTGCACCTGGACCACCTGGACCCGAAGATCCTGCACCAGCGCCTGCCGGGCATTTCGGAATCGGCCAAGATCTTCGCCGGCGTCGACGTGACCAAGGAGCCGATCCCGGTCCTGCCGACGGTCCACTACAACATGGGCGGCATCCCGACGAACTATCACGGCGAGGTCCTGACGCTGCGCGACGGCAACCCCGACAGCGTGGTTCCGGGCCTGATGGCCGTGGGCGAGGCCGCCTGCGTCTCGGTGCACGGCGCCAACCGTCTGGGCTCCAACTCCCTGACCGACCTGGTGGTGTTCGGCCGCGCCGTCGGCCTGCGCTGCGGTGAAGTGGTGGACAAGGCCTCGGCCGTGCCCTCGGCCTCCAAGGCCCAGACCGACGAGCACCTGGCCCGCCTGGACCGCTTCCGCAACGCCTCAGGCTCGACCCCGACCGCCAAGCTGCGCCTTGAAATGCAGCGCGCCATGCAGTCGGACGCCGCCGTCTTCCGCACCGGCAAGACCCTGGACGAAGGCGTCCAGAAGCTGCGCTCGATCGACGCCGCCGGCGCCGACATCAAGACGACCGACCGCGGCCTGATCTGGAACACGGACCTGATCGAGACCCTGGAATACGACAACCTGATCGCCCAGGCCCTTGTGACCATCGAAGGCGCGGCCAACCGCACGGAATCGCGCGGCGCCCACGCCCGCGAGGACTTCCCCGATCGCGACGACGTCAACTGGATGAAGCACACCCTGGCGTGGAAGCGTCCCGGCGAAGGCGTCCAGATCGACTACCGTCCGGTCCACAAATACACGATGTCCAAGGACATTGAGTACATCGAGCCCAAGGCTCGGGTTTACTAAGGGAGTCCCGCAGATGGTTCAGCTCACTCTCCCGCGCGGCTCCAAGCCCACGACCGGCAAGGTCCACAAGGCCCCGGCCGGCGCCAAGAACGTCAAGACCTACAAGGTCTATCGCTATGACCCGGAAACGGATTCCGATCCGCGCTGGGACAGCTTCGAGGTCTCGTCCGACGATCACGGCCCCATGCTTCTGGACGCCCTGATCCACATCAAGAACGAGATCGACCCGACCCTGTCCTTCCGTCGCTCGTGCCGTGAAGGCATCTGCGGCTCGTGCTCGATGAACATCGACGGTCGCAACACCCTGGCCTGCACCAAGGGCATGGACGAGTGCTCGTCGCACAACATCACCATCGCCCCCCTGCCCCACCAGCCGGTGGTCAAGGACCTGGTGACGGACCTGAGCCTGTTCTACGCCCAGTACGACTCAATCCAGCCCTACCTGCAGTCCGACGATCCCGATCCGGAGACCGAGCGTCTGCAGTCGCCCGCCGACCGCGAGAAGCTTGACGGTCTGTACGAGTGCATCCTGTGCGCCTGCTGCTCGACCTCCTGCCCCAGCTACTGGTGGAACCAGGAAGAATACCTCGGCCCGGCAGCCCTGCTGCAGTCCTACCGCTGGATCTCGGACAGCCGTGACGACGCCACTCAGAAGCGCCTCGACGACCTTGAGGACCCCTTCAAGCTGTATCGCTGCCACACGATCATGAACTGCGCCCAGGTCTGCCCCAAGGGGCTGAACCCGGCCAAGGCGATCGCGGAGACCAAGAAGCTGATGGTCGCGCCGAGCCGCAAGCGCGCGGCGGCCTAAGCCTTCAGGCCCTGCCATCCGAACAGCCCCCGGCGCCGTCAGGCCCCGGGGGTTTTTCATGGCTGCGATACGCCCCGGGGCTTGCCTCCGGCGCGGCCTGGGCTAAGACGCCTGCATGGCCAAGATCACCTACATCGAGCACGACGGGACCGAGCACACGGTCGAGGTCAAGAACGGCCTCAGCGTCATGGAGGGCGCGATCCGCAACAACGTGCCGGGCATCGATGCCGACTGCGGCGGCGCCTGCGCCTGCGCCACCTGCCACGTCTATGTCGACGAGAACTTCGCCGCCGAGACCGGCCGCCCCTCGGCCATGGAGGAGTCGATGCTCGACTTCGCCGAGAACGTCGAGCCGAACAGCCGCCTGTCCTGCCAGATCCGCGTCAGCGACGACCTGAACGGCCTGATCGTGCGCCTGCCGCAAAGCCAGCACTGAGATGATCGACGCCCGGCTGCTGGACGCGGTCGGGGCCCTCATCAACGCCCATGCGCGACCCGGCCATGTCCCGTTGATCGGGATCGCCGGGGCGCAAGGCAGCGGCAAGACCACGCTGGCCCGCGCCGCCGCCGAACGCTGGGGCGCGGCGCGTCTGTCTCTGGACGACGTCTATCTGACCAAGGCCGAGCGGACAGCGAAGGGCAGGGCGGTCCATCCCCTGTTCGCCGTGCGCGGCCCGCCGGGCACGCATGACCTGGCGCTGCTGGAAGCGACGGTGGAGGCCCTGCGAGCCGCCGGTCCCGACAGCCGCACGCCGCTGCCCGCCTTCGACAAGCTGTCCGATGATCGCCGCCCCGAGGCGCAATGGCCGGTGTTCGCGGGCCGCCCGTCGGCGGTGCTGGTGGATGGCTGGTGTCTGGGAGCGACGGCGCAGGCCGAGGCGGAACTGGTCGAGCCGATCAACGGGCTGAAACGCGAGCAGGACGGGCAGGGGGTATGGCGACGCGCGGTCAACGAGGCGTTGGCCGGGCCCTACGCCGACCTGTTCGCCCGCTTCGACGCCGTCCTGTTCCTGAAGGCGCCCACGTTCGACGCCGTGCTGGACTGGCGCTGCGAACAGGAGGCGGGGTTGATGGGGTTGGCGCCCGCCGACCTGCCGGCTGCACGGCGGGCTGAGCTGGCCGTCTTCATTCAGGGGTTCGAGCGCATCACCCGCCACATGCTGGCGGGCGGGGTGCGGGCGGATTTGGCGTTTGATCTGGATGAGGATCGGAACCTCAGACCCTAGATCACACATCCCCCAACCACTCATCCCGGCGAAGGCCGGGATCCAGATCAAATGGCGGATCGGTAAGTTTAGGGGGCGGGGCGCCCCTCAGAAACATGGGGTGCGCCCTACAATCTGGATCCCGGCCTTCGCGGGGATGAGCGGCAGTTTCTGCCTCAGTCCGCCGGCATCCGGCCGTAGTTGACGGCGATGCGGCCGATCAGGCCCTTGACGATCAGGTCGACCGGCGTGCCCTCGCGATAATCGCCCTCGGCGACGAAGTTGACACGGTCTTCCGAGATCAGGCGGTGGATCTTGTTGTGGTCGCGCGGGGTGTTGTCGGGGTCATAGACGGCGATGGAGAAGCCGCCCTTGGTGTGCATCATCTTCATGGTCGGCACGTCGGTGTCGCCGTCGCCGAGGAAGATCATCCGGTCGAAGGGGATGGGGCGTTCCTCGTCGGGGATGAAGCGGTTGATGCGCTCGTCGTCCCAGTGGTTGTGCACGCCCTTGTTGATGCGGAACAGGTACTGGGTCTTGGTGGTGTAGTTGACGCCGACGGCGGGCCAAACGGCGACCTCGTTTTCGTCATAGGCGTATTTCGATGCGAAGACGTGGGTGAAGGCCTCAGCGATGGGGCAGCCCTGGATCATCTCCTCCAGGCCCGCCGAGATGATGTAGTGCTCGATCTCAAGGCCGTACTGGGCGCCGAACTCGTTCATGCGGTCGAACCACGAGCGATCCCGCAGCCCCTCGAACAGGGCCACGTCGCGGCCGTGATCCCGCAACGTCTGACGAGTGACAGGCGAGCCCTGCTCGCGCGCCGTTTGCAGCATCATTTGCATATACATCAGGATGCCGTCGCCATCGGAGGCGATGGTCCGTGGACGGACGGTCTCGTTCCAGAACTGGGCCGGCGTCATCCCGATCGAGGGAATGAAGCTGACCTCCTGCATATTGCCGCGCGCCAGGGTGCCGTCGAAATCATAGATGATGGCGGTCTTGAGCAGGGGGCGGGTCGTGTCGGCCATGGGGGCGTCCTAGAGGGCGTGGACAGGCCCTCTAGCACGAGATCGACGCAAAGATCAGCCCAGCAGAAGTTCCGGCGCCGCCGTCGGGGCCGTGGCCTCGACCGGCAGGTGCAGGATGAAGGCCGCGCCCTTGCCTGGCTCCGACTGGACCTCGGCCCAACCGCCGTGCAGTTCGATCAGGGCCTTGACCAGGGCCAGGGCCACGCCCGGCCCGCCGCGCTCGCGCCGCACGAAGCGGTCGAAGACGTGAGCCTGCAGATGATAGGGGATGCCCCGCCCGGTGTCCTCGACCCGGATGCGCACCTCGCCCGCCCCGACCTCGGCGGTCAGGGTCACGGCCCCGCCTTCGGAGACGGCGCGACAGGCGTTCTCCAGCAGGTGGTCGACGGCCTGGGCGATGCGGCGAGCGTCGGCGCGGACGGGCTTCAGCCGGGGCGGGCAGGCGACGCTCAGGACGGCGCCGCGGCCCTCGACCTTGCCTCGCACCTTCTCGGCGCAAGCCTCCAGCAGGTCGCAGACGCGCATGTCGCCCAGGGTCAGCTCCATCTCCCCGGCGTCGATCTGGGCCATGTCCAGAACGTCGTCGATGGAGCGGGCCAGATGGCTGGCGGCGACGCGGATGGCGCCGGCGTGCTGGCGGCTGCGTTCGGGCAGGTCGCCCATGGCCTCCAGCAGTTCGGAATAGCCGACGATGGTGGTCAGCGGGGTGCGCAGTTCATAGGAGACGCTGCCGACGAATTCGCGCTTCAGCGCCTGACTTTCGGCGAGGGCCGCTTCCTTGGCGGCCAGCGCCTGTTCCAGCTGGCGGTGGGCGGTGACGTCAGAGAAGGCGACCAGGGTGGCGCCGTCGGGTAGGGGGCGGGTCTGCCAGGACACCACGCGGTCGTCGTCGGTGCGGCCCTCGCCCGAGATGGGCACGCGGCTTTCCGGGTCGGGATCGGCCACGCGCGCCTTCAGCCCCAGCCACAGGGCGGCGTCGTCCAGCACCGGGCGGCACAGGGCGGCCACGGCGTCGAAGTCTCCAGCCTCGGCCAGGCGTTCGGCGGATACACCCCAGAAGCTCTCGAAGGCGTCGTTGTGCAGTCGCAGCCGCCCGTCCGAACCGAACACGGCCACGGCGTCGTTCAGCTTGTCCAGCGTCGCCGTCTGGACCTGGATCTGGGCGTTGTAGCGGCTGCGCAATTGCAGCTCGTCGGTGATGTCCGAGAAGATCAGCAGGATGCCGCCGAGCGGGTGCGGCTGGCGCACCACACGCAGGGTCCGCCCATCGGGCAGGGACCAGCTGTCGTCGGGCGAAGCCGTGGCTGCGCCGTAGAATTCCAGCTCGTGCGCCTTCCATCCGGCGTAGTCGATGACCTCGGGCAGTTGACGCTTCTGGCGCAGACGATCCAGCAGCTCGGCGTGGGTCGGACGCTCGTCCAGCCAGGCGGGGTCGATGTTGAACAGCGACTGAAAGGCGGTGTTGTGGAAGGCCAGCCGCTTGGCCGGGCCGAAGATGGCCACGGCGTCGGCCAGATGGTTCAGGGTCTCGTCATGGGCCTCGACGTGACGGCGCAGGGTGTCGCGCGTCTCCTCGGCCTCGGTCATGTCGATGGCGAAGGCGATGACGGCGCCACGTCCTCCGGCCAGCGGCTCGGCGAGGATGCGCCAGGCCTTGCGGCGACCGTCCGACGACACCCAACGGAAGCCGTCCTGACGCGCGTTCAGACGCGAGGCCTCGGCCACGATCAGGTCGGCGCCGCGATCGAAGGTGAGCCCGGCCTCGTGGGCCTCGGCCAGGGTATCGGCGCGGACCTCCGCCAGCCAGGCCCGGTTGGCCCAGATCAACTTGCCCGCGCCATCGACCACCCAGGTCGGCGCCGGCGAGGCCTCGGCCAGGGCGCCCAGACCGGCGTCGGCGGCGGTTTCCGCCCCGCCCAGCTTCGACAGCCGCAGCCAGGCCGAGCCGCCCAGGGCGCGCCCCTCGACCGCCCAGGCGCCGTTGGTCCATTCGAGCAGGGTCTCGAACGACTCGCCGCGCTGGACCAGGCCGTCCATTTGCCCCGTATGGGCCTGGTTCAGGGCCGCCACGATGGCTTCGGCCGCCGCCATGCCCTCGCGGTCCGGGGCCAGCACGGCCAGGGCTTCGGGGGCGCCGAAGACCGACTGAGCCTCGCCCTGCGGCGTCAAGGCCAATCGCACGTCGTCAAACACGTTCAGGGCGCCTTCACAGGCGGCGGCGTGGGCGCGCTCGCCCGACAGCCAGGCCTCGACCTCCGCCTCGCGCAGACCCAGGCGCTTGCGCAGCCGCCAGGCCCAGGCGCTGATCGCCAGCGCCAGACCCGCGGCTCCTGCGGTCGCTACATAGGCGATGTCGGCTTCGGCCATGCCTTCCCCTGCGCCGCTGCGGGCGCCTCGATACTCACCAAGCGGACCGACGAGCCTTCGCCCGACCGATTCGCGTTTACCATACCCTGATTGCGTCGAAATCCATGCGGCGAGACGGCCGATTGCGGCGCAGCCTCGCGCGGGCGATATCCGGGCCATGACCCAGACGTGGAACGATCAATACGCCCCCTCCCTCGATGACTTCGCCCGGCTGGCCGAAGCCGCCTTCGCCGCCCTGCCCGACCTGTTCCGGCAAGCGGCCGGCGAGGTGATCATCCGCGTCGACGACTTCGCCGACGAGGAGACCCTGGCCGACCTCGAGATCGAGGATCCCTTCGAACTGAGCGGCCTCTATTCCGGCGTCCACATCGGCGAGCGCGACGCCATGGGGCCAGCCGCCGAGCCCTCTCGCATCTTCCTCTACCGCCGCCCTATCCTCGACGAGTGGTGCGAGCGCGGCGACGTGGGTCTGGCCGAGATCATCGCTCACGTCCTGATCCACGAGATCGGCCACCACCTCGGTCTCGACGACGACCAGATCCACGCCATCGAAGACGACGACTGAAGGCGAGGACTGAAGGAGAGGCGCTCTGCGGTTGGACTCACTCGGCAGACGGCGCCATAGTCGCGAGGTTGGGGAACGCCGAATTCGGAGTTCAACATGTGCTACGCCTGCAACTCGGGACTAGCCACCCTGACGTCCCTGATGGCGTCTCGACGCAGCGTTCTGGCCGGAGGCGCCGCCGCCTTCGCCCTGCCGTCCCTCGCCCGCGCCACACCTCAGAACCCCCGTCAGCGCGGAGCGGAGGTCCTGTTTCTGGGCGGTCCGATCATCACCATGGACCCCGCGCGGCCGCGCGCCGAGGCGGTCGCCGTCGCGGACGGCAAGATCCTGGCGGTCGGCGCCCTGTCGGATCTGGAGGGTCTGCGCACCCCCTACACCAAGGTCGTCAACCTGGAGGGCGGCGCCCTGCTGCCCGGGCTGAACGATCCGCACATGCATACCGTTTTCGTCGCCTTCGAGGACTGGATCGACGTCGGCCCCTTCGCCTCGAAGGATATGACAGAGGTGATCGCCAAGCTGAGCGAGGCGGCGGCGAAGGCGGGGCCGAACCAATGGGTCCGGGGCTGGCAGCTGGATCCCTCCATCACCCCCGGAGCCACGACGATCGACCTCGCCCTGCTGGATCGAATCGCGCCGAACAACCCGCTCTTCCTGCTCGAGTCCAACGGGCACATCGGCTATGCGAACTCCATGGCTCTGGAGATTTCAGGCGTCACCCGCGACACGCCCGATCCGCCCCAGGCCCGCTATATCTGCGACGCGAACGGTGACCTGACCGGACGGCTGGAAGAAGCCGCCTCCATGGCCGCCTTCATCATGAAGATGCCCATGCCGGATGCGCAGCAGACGCGAGCGGCGATCGGGCGGCTGTTCCAGAAAGCCGCCAGCCGCGGCTGCACCGGCCTGTTCGACTGCAGCATCGGGGCCCAGGGCATGGGCGACCTCGATATCCTGCGCGAGGTCATGGGCGAGGATCCGCCCGTCCGCTACGGCGGGACCCTGGTGTCCACCAATATGAAGCTGTGGAAGGAGGCGGGGTTGAAGCCGGGCATGGGCGACGACCGCTTCCGCATCTCGGCCATCAAGGCCTGGTCCGACGGCTCCAACCAGGGGCGCAGCGGCTATCTGCGCGAGCCCTATCTGAACTCCGACAGCCGGGGCTCGCTGAACTACACGCTAGAACAGCTGACAGAAGTCATCCGCGAGTCCCATGAGGACGGGTGGCAGGTCTGCGTCCACGCCAACGGCGACGCCGGGATCGACACCACGCTGGACGCCTATGAGGCCGTGCTCAAAGACCTGCCCGGTCCCGATCACCGCCACAGGATCGAGCACTGCACCCTTCTGCACGACGATCAGATCGCGCGGATGAAGGGGCTGGGCCTGTCGCCCTCCTTCCTGATCGGCCACGTCTATTACTGGGGCCGCGCCTTCCGCGACGACATCCTGGGCCCGGCGCGGGCGGATCGGCTGGACCCCTGCGCCTCTGCGCTCAGGGGCGGCTTGCGTCCCACGCTGCACTCGGACTGGAACGTCACCGAAATCGAGCCGCTGCGCATGGTCGAGAACGCGGTGACGCGGATCATGCGCGACGGCGGCGAGGTGCTCAATCCCGCCGAGCGGGTTCCTGTCGAAACCGCGCTGCGCATGATCACGGCCGACGCCGCCTGGCAGTGCAAGCGCGACTTCACCGGGGTTCTGGCGCCCGGAAAGGCGGCGGACATGGTGATCCTGGCCCAGGACCCGACCCAGATCGATCCCACCCGGATACGCCACATCCCCGTGCGCGAAACCTGGCTGGACGGCCAGCGCCGCTATGAGGCCTGACGCCGACCTGGCTTAGTCGGCGATCCGTTCCAACTTCGCGACGAAGAAGCCGTCCACGCCGCCGCGCTCGGCCCATTGCGAGGGCAGGATGCGCAGCCAGCCCTCCGCGGTGAGGGCCTCATCGGGGGCGCCGATCTCGGCCGGGACGGCGGCGACGGTGCGGAAGGCCGGGTTGCGGCGCAGGAAGGCGATCACCTGGGTCTCGCCCTCCTCGCGTTCCAGCGAGCAGACGCAATAGACCAGACGGCCGCCGGGCTTCACCTTGTCCGCCGCCACGTCCAGCAGACGGTGCTGCACATCGGCCAGCTTGGCGACCTCGGCGGGGCGGGTGGCGCGCATGACTTCCGGGTTGCGGCGATAGGTGCCGGTGGCGGTGCAGGGGGCGTCCAGCAGGACGGCGTCAAAGGTGCGGTCGTCCTCCCAGTCCTCGGCGGGAACGGCCACGACCTCGACCGGCAGGCCGGTGCGGTCGAAGTTCTGTTTCAGGCGCTTCAGGCGCGCGGCCGAGCGGTCCAGAGCGACCACGTCAGCGCCAGCGGCGGCCAGTTGCAGGGTCTTGCCGCCGGGGGCCGCGCACATGTCCAGAACCGTCTCACCGGCCTTGGCGGCCAGCAGGCGGGCGGGGACGGCGGCGGCGGCGTCCTGGACCCACCAGTCGCCGGCGTCAAAGCCGGGCCAGCCGGCCACGTCGCCGCGCTTGCCGGTTCGGACCGTGCCGCCGGGCAGGACCTCGCCCTCGACGTCCTGGGCCAGGACCTCCAGATCGACGCCGGGCTTGGCGCTGAGATCGGTGGCCGGTTCCTCGCGGGTGGCCAGGGCCAGACCGATCAGGCTGGCCTCGCCATAGGTGGCCTTCCAGCGGGCGGCCAGCCAGTCGGGCAGGTTGGATTCGGCCGTGGTCAGGCCGGGACCGTCGCGATCGACGCCGCGCAGCACGGCGTTGACCAGGTTCTTGTAGGGTCGGGTCTTGGCGTCGCGCTCCGCCAGCTTGACGGCGGTCGAGACGGCGGCGAAAGCGGGGGTCCCCAGCACCAGGGTCTGGGCCAGGGCGACGCGCAGGATCGTGCGCACCGGGGCGGGCGGCGCCTTCTGCAGACGGCGGTCCAGAATCTGATCGATCTCGCCCAGACGGCGCAGGGCGGCCATGGCCACGGCGCGAGCGAAGGCGCGATCGGGACCGGCCAGGTCCTTGGCCGGGGACTGGCTGAGCGCCTCGTCCAGACCTGTGCGCTTCTCCAGCGCGGCGTTCAGCAGGATGCCGGCGACCAGACGCGCCTCGACGCCGATGTCGGCGTGGGGATCGTCGGTGACGATCTCGGGCTGAGCCTCACGACGCGGACGCGACTTCTCGGCCATGCGGCGACCGCGCGCCGCCGAACTTTTACCCTTGGGGGTGCCACCACTCATACGGATACCTGCGTGCCCAGCTCGACCACGCGGCCGGGCGGAATATGGAAGAAGTCGGTCGGATTGGCCGCGTTGCGCATCAGGAAGATGAACAGCTTGTCCTGCCACAACGGCATGCCCTGACGCGCCGAGGCGACCACAGAACGTCGGCCCAGGAAGAAGCTGGTCGACATGATGTCGAACTTCAGCCCCTGCTTGCGGCACAGGCCGAGCGCGCGGGGCACGTTCGGCGTCTCCATGAAGCCATAGGTGATGGTCAGCCGTTTGAAGTCGTCGCTGATCGGCTCCATCGTCACCCGCTGGCTGTCGGACACGCGCGGGCGGTCGGCGGTGTGGACGGTCAGTATGACGTTCTTCTCGTGCAGCACCTTGTTGTGCTTGAGATTGTGCATCAGGGCCACCGGCGCGACCTCGGGGTCCGAGGTCAGGAAGATGGCTGTGCCCGGCGCGCGATGGGGGGGGCGGGCCTTCAGCATCTCGATCAGGTCGTTGAGCGGCAGGCTGTCCTTGCGGGTCTTCTCGGTCAGGATCTGGGTGCCGCGCACCCAGGTCCACATGATCAGCACCAGGCCGCCGCCCAGGACCAGCGGCATCCAGGCGCCGTCTGGAATCTTGAGCAGGTTGGAGGTCAGGAAGACGCCGTCGATGACGCCGAACGGGATCAAGGTCCCCAGCACCGCCCACATCGGCCACTTCCACTTCTTGGTCACCACCGACCAGGCCATCAGGGTGTTGACCAGCATGGTGCCGGTGACGGCCACGCCGTAAGCCGCCGTCAGATTATGCGACGACTGGAAGGTCAGAAGCAGGAAGAGGACCCCGATCATCAGCAGGCTGTTGACCGCCGGGACATAGATCTGGCCGGCCAGGGTCTCGGAGGTGTTGCGGATGTCGATGCGCGGCAGCAGGCCCAGTTGGACCGCCTGCTGCGTCACCGAGAAGGCGCCCGTGATGACCGCCTGGCTGGCGATGACCGTGGCCGCCGTGGCCAGGATCAGCATGGGCCAGTAGATCATCTGCGGCACCATGTTCCAGAACGGATTGTCCGCCGCCCCCGGATTGGCCAGCAGGAAGGCGCCCTGGCCCAGATAGTTCAGCGTCAGGCAGGGCAGAACCACGAACAGCCAGCCTTGACGGATCGGCGCCTTGCCGAAGTGGCCCATGTCCGCATAGAGGGCCTCGGCCCCCGTGACGGCCAGGAAGACGCTGCCCAGGATGACGAAGCCGAGGAAGCCGTCCTTGAGCAGCAGCTCGACGCCGTAGGTCGGCGACAGGGCGCGCAGGATCGAGATGTCGTCAAAGATGTGGGTCAGGCCCAGGACGCCGAGGCTGAGGAACCAAACGGCGGTGATGGGGCCGAAGAACCGGGCCAGGCCGGCGGTGCCGCGCGACTGAACCAAAAACAAGGCGATCAGAATGCCCGCCGAGATCGGCAGGATGAAGGGGTCCAGCTCGCCGTTCAGGCCGGGCGCGTCCTTCAGACCCTCGACCGCCGACAGCACCGAAATGGCCGGGGTGATGACGCCGTCGCTGTAGAACAGGGCCGCGCCGCAGACGCCGAGGATGAACAGCCAGGCGCTGCGTCGGCCGACCGCGTGCTGGGCCAGGGCCATCAGCGACAGGGTGCCGCCCTCGCCCTTGTTGTCGGCCCGCATCAGGAACATGACGTACTTGAACGTCACCACGATCATCAGGGCCCAGAAGGCCAGGGAGACCACGCCGATGATGGCCAGCTCGCCGCCGACGCCCTTCTGGGCGTGGCCGATGGCCTCGCGCAGGGCGTAGATCGGGCTGGTGCCGATGTCGCCGAAGACCACGCCGATGGCGCCCAGGATCAGAGCGCGATGGGTCGCCTTGCCGTGTCCAGTCCCGTGATTGGGCGGAGACGGAGTCTGGGCGTGCGGATTTTCGGAAGCGTTTGCGGCAGACGGTGTAGCGTCGCCGCGGGGCGTATCCCCAGCCATGCATGACCTCCGGGCCGCGCGGAGGGCGCGCCCATTAACAGCGGCGGGCCTTTAGACCCTTTCCGTCAGCGGTTCAATCGGCCCGCGGTTCCGCCCGTCGGGCGGCCGACAGAATGCGCCGGTCGACCTTGGCCTGAACCAGAACTACGACGTTGTCTTCAGAGGAAGAATCGCCGGGAAGGGCGAAAAGAACCGGACGTCCGCTCCAGTCGCCGAGACGACGCACTTCGCGCACCACATTGACGTGACGGACCTGCTGGCCGCGGTTGTCGCCCTGACGCACCTCGACGGTCTGAAGGCCCGGCTGATAGATGACGGCCAGGATCTCGGCCCCGCCGCGCGGCGGGCGACCCGAGCCGACGCCCACCCGGTCGCCGGTCTCGCGGAACTCGATTTCGGGCGGATGCAGGCGAGCGGCGGCCTCAGCGTCGATGGCGGCCTGAAGCTCGGGCGAGCGGGCGCCCGACACCTGACGGCGACCGTCTATCACCACCTGGGGCGTCGAAACGTTCCTCAGCTTCAGCGCCTGACGATAGGCCTGCTGACGCGCGGCGAACTCGGGCTTGGCGAAGGTGTCGGACCAACCGAGGTAGTCCCAGTAGCCGACGCCATAGGTCAGGGCGATCACCCCCGGCGCATTCGCCACCGCCTCGAGCGTGCGGTTGGCGTCGGGGCAGCCGGAACACCCCTGGGCCGTGAACAGCTCGACCACCACCGGCTGGACCGTGGCGTCGCGCTCGCGCGGCGGCGCGGCGGCGGCGGTCAGCAGACCGACGCCTGCGACCGTGGCGGCTATCATCCCGAACCTGATCGAACCCCGTGCCGTCATCTGTCGATCCTAGCCTGTCGATCCGTCCGCGCCGCTCATAAAACCGTGAAGGGGAAGAAGCGCCTGAACTTCGTCATCCCGGCCCAGCGAAGCGGAGAGCCGGGATGACGGGGAGGGTTAGTCCATCAGCTGCTGGGCCAGATAGACGTAGTGCCGGGCCCAGCGGCGGGCGTTGGCGACCGGGTCGGCGTCATTGGAGTGACCGCCGGCCGTGTCCTCGAAATAGAGATGGTCGTGGCCCTGATCGCCCAGGCGCGCGGCGAACTTGCGGGCGTGGCCGGGGTGGACGCGGTCGTCGCGCGTATTGGTGGTGATGTAGACGCGCGGATACTTCACCTCGGGCCGCAGCTGCTGATAGGCCGAATAGCGGGCGATGAACTCGGCGTCGCCGGGGATGCGCGGGTCGCCGTATTCGCCGATCCACGAGGCGCCGGCGGGCAGGTCCTGATAGCGCAGCATGTCGATCAGCGGACTTTCGATCACCGCCGCGTTGAACAGTTCCGGGTGCTGGGTGATCGACACGGAGGTCAGGACGCCGCCGTTCGAGCGGCCATAGATGCCCAGGTGGCGCGGGCTGGTGATCCCGCGCTGCTCCAGATCGCGGGCCACGGCGGCGAAGTCGTCAAAGGCGCGCTGGCGGTTCTCGCGCAGGGCCGCCTGGTGCCAGGCGGGACCAAACTCGCCGCCGCCACGGATATTGGCCTGGACGAAGACGCCGCCATTCTCAAGCCAGAGCTTGCCCATCTCGGGCTTGTAGGCGGGCGGGAAGCTGGCCTGGAAGCCGCCATAGCCGAACAGGATGGTCGGGCCGGTCCCGTCCATCGCCAGATCCTTGGGCCGGGTGACGAAGTAGGGGATTTTCGTCCCGTCGGTCGAGGTCGCCTCGAACTGTTCGACCACATGGGTCGCGGCGTCGAACTTGGCCGGGGCCGACTTCAGCTCGGTCAGGGCGGCGGTGGCGACGTCGGCCAGACTGAGGGTCGGCGGCGTCAGGAAGCCCTGGGTCGAGACGAAGACCTGGCCCCTGGCCTTGGAGCTGTCGCCCAGACCCACGGCGCTGTTGGCGGGGACGGCCAGTTCGGTCACGGTCCAGCCGTTCGCGCTCGGGGTGAAGCGCTTCAGCGTGCCGACAACGTTGTCGGCGATGACGGCGACGATGCTGTCGGAGAAGACCGTCACGTTTTGCAGCGACTGGCGCGGACCGGGCGAGAAGATGACGGGCGAGGGGCCGTTCGGGACGACCGGGGTCATGCCGACCGTCGGCTCCAGCGCAGCAAACGGCAAGGACACCAGGGAGCCGGCCTTGTAGTCGACGCCGCGCAGGGTCCAGTCCTGCTCGGGCGAGAAGACCAGACGCCCGGCCATGACGCCTTCAACGGCGACCCGTTCCGGCAGATTCAGCTTGTGCGGCTTGCCGTCGGCGCCCAAGGCCCAGGTCTCTGAACGATAGGTGTCCAGCGGACGGCTGAACAGGACAGCCTCGACCGCCCCGGCCTTGTCGCGGAAGACCATGGGCGAGACGCCGTAGCCGCCGTCCGACTGCTGGCCGCGATAGACCTCGCTCGCCTGGGCCAGAGGCTGACCGCGCTTCAGGGATTTGACGATGAAGGGATAGCCCGACTCGGTCATCGTGCCGGGACCAAAGTCGGTGGCGATCAGCAGGGTGTCGCGGTCCAGCCAGGTCAGGCGGTGCTTGCCCTCGGGGATGACGAAGCCGCCATCGACGAAACGCTTGGTGGTCAGGTCGAACTCGCGGACCGTCACGGCGTCCTTGCCGCCGTCCGACAGGTTGATCAGGCAGCGGGTCTCGTCCGGGGCCAGGCAGTTGGCGCCCTTGAACACCCAGTCGCGGCCTTCAGCCTTGGCCAGGGCGTCGATGTCCAGCAGGGTCTCCCACTGGGGCTGGGCGGTGCGATAGCTGTCCAGCCTCGTGCGGCGCCAGACGCCCTTGGGGTTGGCCGCGTCCTGCCAGAAGTTGCCGAGGCCCTCGCCCAGGAAGCTGACGCCGGGAATGCGGTCGGTCGCCGTAAGAATGGCCTCGGCCTGCTGGCGGAAGGGCTCGTAGCGGCGATCGCCGGTCAGCGCGGCCAACGCCTTTTCGTTCGAGGCGGCGACAAAGGCCTTGGCCTCGGCCCCGTCCACCTCTTCCAGCGCCAGATGATCGTCGGCGGCCTTGACCCCCTCGGGCGACAGATCGCGCGGGAAGTGGGGCGGCGGCGTGGTCGCAGAGGCGGCGGCCGGGTCGGTCGGGGCCAGGGCCAGGGCGGGACCCGCGGCGAGGATCAGCACCGGCAGGGCGGCGGACAGGAACAGGGACTTCATGGTTTTCTCCGCTCATCCCCGCGGAGGCGGGGACCCAGAACTTTGGCTCAACCGCCGCCGTCAGACTGTTCGCTCATGTCCCAGGTTCGAGCGCGAGGCTCAAACCTGGGTCCCCGCCTCCGCGGGGATGAGCGGGGAGGGGTTACGGCTTCGCCGGTTCGTCCATCAGGCGGCGCGTCAGATAGGTGTATTCCAGCGCGATGCGGCGGGCCGTTTCGCGCAGGTTGGCGCCGGCGGCGTGGCCGCCGTCAGTGTTTTCATAGAAGAGGACCGGATAGCCCAATTCCTCCAGCCGGGCCGCCGCCTTGCGGGCGTGGCCGGGGTGGACGCGGTCGTCCTTGGTCGAGGTGTGGATGAAGACCTCGGGATAGGGCTGGCCCGCCGCCAGCTTCTGATAGGGCGAGTATGCCTCGATCCAGGCGCGCTGTTCCGGGATGTCCGGGTTGCCGTATTCGCCGATCCACGAGGCGCCGGCCAGCAGCTTATGGAAGCGCAGCATGTCGAACAGGGGCACCTGGATGACGGCGGCGTTGATCAGGTCCGGGCGCTGGGTCAGCATGGCCCCCATGAACAGGCCGCCTTGCGACCCGCCCATAATCCCCAGGTGCGGCTGGCTGGTGACGCCGCGCGTGATCAGGTCCTGGGCCACGGCCTGGAAGTCCTCGTGGGCGCGCTGGCGGTTTTCCTGCTGGGCCGCCTGGTGCCACTTGGGTCCGAACTCGCCGCCGCCGCGCGTATTGGCGATGACATAGACGCCGCCGCGCTCCAGCCACAACTTGCCGACCGTCGGCGAATAGCCGGGCAGCAGCGACGACTGGAAGCCGCCGTAGCCGTAGAGCAGCGTCGGGTTCGACCCGTCCATGGCCATGGCGTCCTTATGGACGACGAAATAGGGGATCATGGTGCCGTCGGCGCTGCGGGCCTCGAACTGATCCACGGTCATGCCGGTGGCGTCGAACTTGGCGGGCAGGGACTTGGTCAGCGAGAGCGCGCCAGTCGCTGCATCGGCCAGATAGAGGCTGGACGGGTTCAGATAGCCGGCGACGCTGACGAAGATCTTGTCGTCCTGTTCCGAGGCCGAACCGACGCCGACGGTGACGTTCTGCGGCAGGTCCAAGCGCGTGCGCGCCCATTCACCCGACGGGTTCGGACGATAGACATAGACCGAGCCGCGCACGTTTTCATAAAGCGCCACGACCAGGGTGTTGCGGGTGGCGTTGATGCCCTCGATCGCCTCGCGATCGCCTGGACGGATGACCAGTTGAGCGGGCGTCTTGGGATCGGCCAGCCAGGCTTGCAGGTTCCAGGCGATGACGTCGCCGGTCTTGAATTCCTGACCCGAGGGCGCGGTCCAGTCCTGATCCGTGGTCACCACCATCTGGCCGGCGACCAGGGCGTTGATATTGCCCTTCAGCGGCAGTTCCAGCTGGGTTGTCGTGCCGTCGGCGTTCAGGCGCCAGGTTTCGCTCTCATAGAAGTTGATCCCGCGGTTCAGCAGCACCGCCTGCACCACGCCGTCGGCGTCGCGCAGGGTGTAGCCCGAGACGGAGACGTCGGTCTTCTCACCGGCGAAGACCTCGACGGCCTGATCGACGCTCTGGCCGCGCTTCATCAGGCGCACCGTGCGCGGATAGCCCGAGTCCGTCAGCGACCCCTCGCCGAAGTCGCGCGAGATCAGGACCGTGTCCTTGTCGATCCAGGCGGCGCCGCCCTTGGATTCCGGCAGCGAGATGCCGCCCTCGACGAAGGTTTTCGTGACGCTGTCGAACTCGCGGATCGTCACCGCGTCCTTGCCGCCGTTCGACAGGGACAGCAGGCAGTAGCGTTCCTCGGGCGGCAGGCAGGTCGCGCCCTTGTAAACCCAGTTGGCGCCTTCAGCGGCCGACAGGGCGTCGATGTCGAGGATGGTCTCCCAGGTCGGCGTGGCGGTGCGATAGGAGTCCAGCGTCGTGCGGCGCCAGATGCCGCGCACATGGGTCGCGTCCTGCCAGAAGTTATCGATGTGGCCGTCGTGGGTGAAGCCGGGCGAAGGGATGCGGTCGCGCGACTGGACGATGTCCAGGGCCTGCTGGTGCAGGACCTCATAGCGCGGGTCGCCTTGCAGCGTGCCCAGCGAGGTCTGGTTGTGGGCCTTGACCCAGTCCATGGCGCGCTCGCCCTCGACCTCTTCCAGCCAGATGTAGGGATCGGTCGCGTCACTGGTCGCGAAGCCGGGCGCGGTCGAGGCAGCAGCGGGGGTGTCGGTCGGATGGGCCATGGCGACGGGAGCGGCTCCGGCGGCGAGAAGAAGGGCGGCGGCGGACGCCAGAGTGCGGATCATGTGTCATTCCCCAACAGATTTCGGGCGGCACCTTGGCGAGCCGACACGGCGGCGGCAAGCGCCGGAAACCTTACAAGCCTGTCATCTTTGGTCGCAGGGCGATCAAGCCCCGTCGTCCGGGATGCACAGGATCTCGCCGCAAGCCTTGCAGTGAACAGCGTCGGGGTCGTGCTTCTGCAGGCCGCAGACGGGGCAGGGGAACTTGACCTTGTGCGGACGGATCAGGGTCTGAGCCAGGCGAATGAACAGGGTGATGCCCACCAGCATGACCACGATCGAGATGACCCGCCCCCAGTTGCCCGGCAGGGTGATGTCGCCAAAACCGGTCGTCGTCAGCGTCGCCACGGTGAAATAGAGGGCGTCCAGATAGCCATGAATGTGCTCGGCCCGTCCCCGGAAGGCGGCGTAGACGAAGCCGGTGACCACGAAGACGAAGGTGACCAGGGCGGCGAGGGCGCGGGTGATCTCCTCGACCCGGGTGTCGTCGAAGCGCCGCCCGACCGTGCGCCAGAAGAAGTCGGAATTGAGCAGGGTCCACAGCCGCAACATCCGCAGGAAGCCGAAATTCGCCAGCCAGATCGGAAACAGCAGGGTGGCCAGGACAAACAGATCGACCCAGACAATGGGCCGCTTCAACCAGTCCCGGATATCGGAATAGGCATAGGCTCGCGCCGCCAGGTCCAGGCCCAGAACAGCGGCGATCAGATAGTCGAGCACATAGAAGGCCCAGCCCGCCTCCTTGAGGATAGGCGCGGCCAGAAAGAAGCCGATGATGGCGATGTCGATGACGATCACCATGAGACGGAACTTCACCGCCTGAGGCTGACCGCCATGATAGAGATAGCGCAGCCGCGCCCTCAGCCGCAGACCTTCGGATTTGCCGGTTTCGCTCTGATCTGACGCCATCGCCGCCAGCGATACATGAAAGCCGGAAAATTCCTATATGAAGCGGACATGACCCAAGCCGCCCGTCCCTACATCCGCATGAATGGCGCCGGAAACGCGTTCATCGTCGTCCAGGCTTTTGAAGCGTCGTTTCATCCGACCGAAGCCGAGGTGCGCGCCCTGGCCGCGCCTGAGGCCGGCCTCGGCGGCTTTGACCAGTTGATCGGCGTCGAGCCGTCCGAGAGCGCGGACGCCTTCATGCGCGTGTGGAACGCTGACGGCTCGATGGTCCAGACCTGCGGCAACGCCCTGCGCTGCGTGGGATGGCTGCTGCTGGAGGCCACAGGCAAGGAAGAAGTGGTGATCGACACGCTCGGCGGGCCCACCACAGCGCGGCGGGCGGGCGATCATCAGGTGACGGTGGACATGGGCCAACCCCGCCTCGACTGGACCGAGGTGCCGCTGGCCGAGGAGATGGACACGCGCGGCATCGAGCTTCAGGTCGGGCCGATCGACGCCCCCCTGCTGCACACGCCGGGCGCGGTCTCGATGGGCAACCCCCACGTCGTCTTCTTCACCGACCAGCAGGACGACGCCTTCGTGCGCGGCTCGGGCTCCCTGATCGAGCACCACCCGCTGTTTCCCGAGGGGGTCAACGTCGGCTTCGCCAGGGTCATCGACCGCGGCCATATCCGCCTGCGGGTGTGGGAACGCGGCGCGGGCCTGACCCTAGCCTGCGGCACCGGCGCCTGCGCGGCGCTCGTGGCCACCGCCCGGCGCGGCCTGACCGAGCGCAAGGCGACCGTCGTGGTCGACGGGGGCGAGCTGATCATCGACTGGGACGAGGCGTCCGGCCACGTCTTCATGACCGGCCCCGTCGAAACCGAGCGCACAGGGCTTTTGCCACAAAGCTGAGCATTCAGCGGCCTGACGCTGCGTCAACGGTTGTCCCCACCCGTCCCACGATCTAGGAACGACGGGCGCCTGCCCTTCCCGAGATCGAAATGCCCGAATTGACCGACAAACAGACCTTCTCCGACGACGACGCCCTGGAGTTCCACAGCGCGCCGACGCCGGGCAAGATCTCCATGGCCCCTACCAAGCCGATGGCGACCCAGCGCGACCTGTCGCTGGCCTATTCGCCGGGCGTGGCCGTGCCGGTCCTGGCCATCGCCGCCGATGCGGACAAGGCCTACGACTATACCTCCAAGGGCAATCTGGTCGCCGTCATCTCGAACGGCACGGCCATCCTCGGCCTGGGCAACCTCGGTCACATGGCCTCCAAGCCGGTGATGGAGGGCAAGTCGGTTCTGTTCAAACGCTTCGCCGACGTCGACAGCTTCGACGTGGAGGTCAAGACCACCGACCCGGACGAGTTCGTCACCGTGGTCAAGAACATCGGCGACACCTGGGGCGGCATCAACCTGGAGGACATCAAGTCCCCGGAATGCTTCGAGATCGAGGCGCAGCTCCAGGACCTGCTGGACATCCCGGTCTTCCATGACGACCAGCACGGCACGGCCATCATCTCGACCGCCGCCCTGATCAACGCCTGCCATGTCGCCGGCAAGAAGCTGGAAGACATCAAGGTCGTCCTGTCAGGCGCCGGCGCCGCCGGCCTGTCGTCCATCGCCCTGATGAAGGCGGCCGGGGTCAAGGCCGAGAACACCGTCATCTGCGACCGCGAAGGGGTGATCTACAAGGGCCGCGACAACGTCTCGCAGTGGCAGACGGCGCATGCCACCGACACCCATCTGCGCACCCTGGCCGAGGCCATGGTCGGCGCCGACGTGGTGCTGGGCCTGTCCGCCAAGGGCGCCATCTCCAAGGAAATGGTCGCCTCCATGGCGCCCAATCCGATCATCTTCGCCATGGCCAACCCCGACCCGGAAATCACCCCGGAAGACGTCAAGTCCGTGCGGTCTGACGCCATCATCGCCACCGGCCGCTCGGACTATGTGAACCAGGTCAACAACGTCCTGGCCTTCCCCTATCTGTTCCGCGGCGCCCTGGATGTGCGCGCGCGCCAGATCAACCACGAAATGAAGATCGCCTGCGCCCACGCCCTGGCGGCCCTGGCCCGTGAGGACGTGCCGGACGAAGTCGCCGCCGCCTATCGCGGCCGCAAGCTGAAGTTCGGCCCGGAATACATCATCCCGACCCCGTTCGATCCGCGCCTGATCTGGTACATCCCGCCCTTCATCGCCCAGACGGCGATGGACACCGGCGTGGCCCGCAAGCCGATCGAGGACATGGACGCCTATCGCATCGCGCTGAAGCAGCGCGTCGACCCGTCCGCCGCCCTGATGCAGAAGATCTCGTCGGCCGTGCGCTCGGGACCCAAGCAACGCGTGGTCTTCGCGGAGGGCGAAGAACAGTCGGTGATCCGCGCTGCCTGGGCCTTCAAGCAGGCCGAGTTGGGCACCCCCATCCTAGTCGGCCGCGAGGACCTGATCCGTCAGAACGCCGCCGAGGCGGGCCTGAACTTCGACGATCTGGGCATCGAGATCGTCAACGCCCGCACCTCGGGCCACAATGTCGAATACACCGACTGGCTGTATGAGCGCCTGAACCGTCGCGGCTATCTGCGTCGCGACGTGCAGCGCATGATCAATCAGGACCGCAACTACTTCGGCGCCACCATGGTCGCGCGCGGTCAGGCCGACTGCATGGTCACCGGCGTGACCCGCAATTTCAACATGGCCCTGAAGGAGGTCCGCCGCGTCCTGGACGTCACGGACCGCATGATCGGCCTGTCGATCCTGCTGGCCAAGGGCCGCACCCTGTTCGTGGCCGACACCTCGATCCACGAACTGCCCAACGCCGCCGAACTGGCCGAGATCGCCATCAAGGCCGCCGCCACAGTCAAGAAGCTCGGCCGCAAGCCGCGCGTGGCCTTCCTCAGCTACTCGACCTTCGGCGATCCTCCCGGTGATCGCGGCGAGAAGGTCCGCGAGGCCATCCGCATCCTGGACAGCATGGACGTCGACTTCGAATACGAAGGCGAAATGCCGCCCGAGCTGGCGCTGAACCCGGAAGCCCGCGCCAACTATCCCTTCATGCGCCTGACCGGCGACGCCAACGTCCTGGTCATGCCCGCCATCCATTCGGCGGCCATCTCGACCCGTCTGGTGCAGTCCCTGGGCGGCGCCACGGTGATCGGCCCGCTGCTGGTCGGTCTGGAGAAGTCGGTGCAGATCGTACCCCTGGGCGCCTCGGTCAACGAGATCATGACCGCCGCCACCTTCGCCGCCTACGCCGAGGGCGCGTCGGTCGAGGACTGACCGACGCGCCTTGGTCGCTGGACTATTCAGGTGGGGCGGCTTCGGCCGCCCCATTTGCGTTTCGGGTCTGAAGCGCCGTCTGCTTGGCGGCGACGATGAAGGCCAGGATGATGGCGAAGACGCCGATCACCGTCGAATAGAGGAAGAAAACGACATATCCGGCCCCCAGCGCCGCCGGGGTGACGCCGCTGGTCGCCGCCCCCTGAACCAAGGACCCGGCGGGCAGGCGCGCGAACAGGATTTTCAGCGGAGCGAAGACGCCGCCGACCTCGGCCGCCCGCGCCGAGGCCTCGACGATCCGCCCCGACTGCGAGGCGATCAGCTTGCCCGGCAGGGCGTACAGCGAACTGAACAGGGCGTACTGGGTCGCGGTGAAGCCGATGCTGGTCAGGCTGGACATATAGGCGATCAGGGCCGTGCCCGCGTAGCCGGTGGCCAGGTTGTCCACGCCGATGGCTACAAACAGGGCACCGATATCCGGTCCCTGGGTCGCCAGCCAGGCGAAGACCAGATTGGACACCGGGCTCATGAAGGCGCCGATGACCATGGTGCGGATCAGACCCAGACGCGCCACCGACCAGCCCCCGACAAAGACGCCGACCGTGGTGGCGATGACGCCGAAGACCTTGCGCACCTCGGCCAGCTCGGTCTTGGTGAACCCCAGGTCGAGGTAGAAGGGGTTCATGATGTTGAGCACGAAATCGGCCAGGCGATAGACGCAGATCAGCGCCAGAATCAGCGTCGCCACCCCGGCGAAGCGCTTGTAGAAGTCCTTCAGCGGCTCACCGAACGACCCGGCCAGATAGGCGCCCGGACGGGTGCGAACCCTGGGAATCGGCCAGCAGGCCAGGATCAGCAGACCCAGGCCGCCAAACACCGACACGACCTGCAGATAGACGCCCTCCGGCTTGGCGGCCCAGGCGTCGCTGATCGCGGCCTGACCTTCAGCCGATAGGCCGATCAGGCCGAGCAGGCCGTTAAGCGGTCCGGCCTGGCCGCTGAGACCCGATCCCATGATCAGGGCCGCGACGGCGATGATCCCCAGGCGGACGATCCATTCGACGATCTCCAGCCGGGGCCTCGACGGCACGTCGGCGACCGGGATCGGGCGGATGGCGTGGGCCTTCTCGCGCGGGGCGAACAGGACCCCGATGACGCCGAAGGCCATCAAGCCCGCCATGACGGCGTAGGACAGATTCCAGTTGTAGAGGTCGGCCAGGACCAGAGGCACGGCGCCGGCGACGATCTGAGCGACGCGGTAGCCCATCTGATAGGCGGCGGCCATCGCCCCGTGGCGGCTGTCGTCGGCGGCCTCGATCCGCCAGGCGTCAATGACGATGTCCTGGGTCGCGCCGAAGAAGCCGACCAGAACGGCAAAGGCGGCCACCTGCATCAGCGAGGTCGCCGGGTTCAGGCCCGAAATCGACCACAGGCCGAAGATCACCACGGCCTGCGTCACCAGCATCCACGACCGGCGATGACCGAGGTATTTGGTCAGTATGGGAATCTTCGTCCGATCAATCAGCGGCGCCCAGACGAATTTCAACGAATAGGAAATCGTGGCCAGGGCGAAGAAGCCGATCACCGACAGCGACAGGCCGCTCTCGCGCAGCCAGGCCGAGAGGGTGTCGAAGATCAGAAGATTGGGCAGGCCGGCCGAAAAGCCAAGCAACAGCATGACGAAGACGCGGCGCTCGCCATAGACGGCGAGACCGGCCAGCCCCTTGGCGGGCGCGGCTACAGGCGTCTTCGTGTCGGTCATGCAGGTCTCCGGCGGGACGCCGCCGGAAAACGGGCGGTCGTGGTTACTGAGCGCCGACCTTGGCGCGGTTGCCGACGTTCGTCCAGCGGGTCAGGGCGGCGCGCAGGGCGTCGGCCTCCAGCGGCTTGGTCAGATGGTCGTTCATGCCCGCCTCCAGACAGGCGATCCGGTCCTCGGCGAAGGCGTTGGCGGTCAGAGCCACAATGGGGGTGCGCTCGCCGCGCGCCCTCAAAGCGCGAACGGCGGCGGGACCGTCCATGCGCGGCATGCGCATGTCCATGAAGATCAGATCGAAGCGGGCGTCCTTCAGCGTCAACAGGGCCTCATGCCCGTCGGCGGCGGTCTGGACCACGCAGCCTTCGCGGCGCAGCAGGGTCTTGGCCAGAAGGGCGCCGACCGGATTGTCCTCGACCAGCAGGACCCGCAGGCCCTTGAAGGCCACAGGCGTGACGCGGTCGTCGTCCGGGCCGCGCCCGACGGCGACGGTCAGGCCCTTGCGGCGGCCCGCCGCCGCCAGCACCCGCTCGGCCAGGGAGGCCCGACGGAGCGGCTTGATCAGATAGCCGTGGAAGCCCGCCGCCCGGTAGCGGTCGATCAGATCGCGCTCGCCGGGTTTCAGCAGGATGATGGCCTCGCCCTGCGACGGCCTGACCATCAGGGCCCCGTCCTCGGCCATGGCGTGGTCGATCAGGGTCACGCCCGCCTGACGCGCCACGCGACCGCCCGAGGCCTCGATCTGGGCCGTGGCCGCCTGACGCACGAAGGGGTCGGGGGTGCGCACAGCCACGACGACGCCGTCCAGCGGACGGGCGCGCGGCGCAGTGTCGGCGACCGGGAAGGGGGCCTCGAATCGGAATCGGGCGCCAGGGCCGTCGGGTCGATCGGACACGGCGACCGTCCCGCCCATGGCCTGGGCCAGACGGCGGACCACGGCCAGACCCAGACCCGCCCCGTCGAAGCGGGCGGCGTCGGAGGCGTCGGCGTGGCCGAACTCGTCGAAGATGCGGACCCGCGCCTCTTCCGGCACACCCGGGCCCGTGTCGTCGATGACGAAGGCCAGACGCGGGCGCGCGGCGGTCCCGCCGGCGTGTTCGACTGTCAGGCGAACGCCGCCCCGGTCGGTGAATTTCACGGCGTTGCCCGCCAGATTGAACAGAACCTGACGCAGACGGCCTTCGTCGGCGATGACGTCGGGCGCGTCGGCGGCGACCGACCAGACGAGCTCCAGTCCCTTGTCGTGCGCCTTGGGGCTCAGCAGTTCGGCCACGCCGCGCGTCAGGCCTTCCAGATCAACGGGAGAGGCGTCGAACTCCAGCGCCCCGGCCTCCAGCCGGGCGAAGTCCAGCAGGTCGTTGACCAGGCCCAGCAGGTGTTCCGCCGACTTCTGCGCCGCCTCGGCATAGGCGCGCTGGGCGCCGTCCAGCTTGGTCCGCGACAGTAGGCCCAGCATGCCGATCACCCCGTTCAGGGGGGTCCGCATCTCATGGCTCATCAGCCGCAGGAACTGCTGTTCCGGCGCGTCCGAGGGCGCTCCGGGGCGGGCGGCGGGCGTGATCTCGGTCGGTGCGTGCGTTCTGCGTGCCTGGGCCATAGGGATCACTGTAGCGCCCAAGAGTTAAGCGTGGCCGAACGAGGATTTCAGACCTCAGAAGGCGGGCGTCTCGCTGCGGTGCGCGGTCTGCCGGTCGAAATCGCCCTGGGCCCCGACTGTCGTGCGGCGATACATCAGGGCCTCGGCCACGTGGCGACGCAGCACCCCGGTCGAGCCGTCCAGATCGGCGATGGTGCGCGCGAGCCGCAGGGTCCGGGTCCAGCCACGCGCGGTCAGCCCGCCGGCCTCGCCGGCCCGCATCAGCAGGGCGCGTCCTGCGTCGTCGGGCGTGGCGAAGCGGTCCAAGGTCTCGCCCGAGGCGCGGGCGTTGATGGCCTGATCGCGCGCCTTGTTGGGGCCGAAACCGGCCGCGCGGACGCGTTCCTCCTGCTGGGCGCGGGCGGTCGCCACGCGGGCGGCGGCCTCGGCCGTGCCCTCGGCGGGCGGGGGCAGGGCCATGTCGGCGGCGGTGACGGGCGGGGTCTCCACCGTCAGGTCGATGCGGTCGAACATCGGGCCGGAGATGCGGTTCTGATAGTCGCGCTGGCAACGGGGAGCCTTGCCACAAGCCCCGCGTCCCGATCCGCCGAGGCCGCAGCGGCAGGGGTTCATCGCCGCCACCAGCTGGAAACGCGCCGGATAGCGGACATGGGCGTTGGCGCGCGCCACCACGATCTCGCCTGTCTCCAGCGGCTGACGCAGACTGTCGAGCGCCTGGGCCGAATATTCCGGCAGTTCGTCGAGGAAGAGGACGCCGTTGTGGGCCAGGGAGGCCTCGCCCGGCTTGGCCCGCAGCCCGCCGCCGGTCAGGGCGGCCATGGAGGCGGAATGGTGCGGCGAGCGGAAGAGCCGATCCCTTGTGAGGGCCCCGCGCTGGATCAGACCGGCCACCGACCAGACCATAGAGGTCTCCAGCAATTCCTGCGGCGTCAGCGGCGGCAGCAAGCCCGGCAAACGTTGCGCCATCATCGACTTGCCCGATCCGGGCGGGCCGATGAAGAGCAGGTTGTGGCCGCCCGCCGCCGCGATCTCCAGCGCCCGCTTGGCGCTCTCCTGACCCTTGACCTCGCGCAGGTCAGGGACGGCGCCGCCCGCCGTCACCGGGCCGGGTTCAGGCGCGCGCAGGATCTGCGTGCCCCGGAAATGATTGATCAGACCGATCAGCGAGCGGGGCGCCAGAATGGCGGTCTCGCCGGCCCAGGCGGCCTCGGGTCCATTGGCCTCAGGGCAAACGAGACCCAACCCCATGGCCCCCGCCGCCATCGCCGCCGGCAGCGTGCCGCCGACCGCCGCGATCTGACCGTCCAGCCCCAGCTCGCCGACCGCCGCCCAGCCATCCAGGGCGTCGGGCGCAATCACCCCCATGGAGGCTAGCAGGGCCAGGGCGATGGGCAGGTCGAAATGGCTTCCCTCCTTGGGCAGGTCGGCGGGGGCCAGGTTGGCGATGACCTTCTTGGGCGGCAGGGCCAGGCCGATGCCCGCAAAGGCGCCGCGCACCCGCTCGCGGCTCTCGGCCACCGCCTTGTCCGGCAGGCCGACGATAGCGAAGGCCCCGGCGGGCGTCGCCACCTGCTGCACCTCGACATCGACCCGCCGCGCCTCGACCCCGTCGAAAGCGACCGTCACCACCCGCGCGACCATAGGCTCCCTCCCGCTGACCGGAAGGGAACAAATCACGAACTTAAAGCAACTGCAAGAGCGTCGTTATGCGATCGATCTCAGACCGCCTCGGCCTTCTTCTTCTCGATCACGTCCCACATCAGGGCCGTGGCGTCGACGCCCGAGAACTTCAGCATCTGCTGGGCGCCGGTGGGCGAGGTGACGTTGATCTCGGTCAGGTAGTCGCCGATCACGTCGATGCCGACGAAGATCAGGCCGCGTTCCTTCAGATAGGGGCCGATGGCGGCGCAGATTTCCAGGTCGCGCGGGGTCAGTTCGACCGGCGCCGCCGTGCCGCCGACGCGCAGGTTGGAACGGACCTGATCCTTGGCCGGGATGCGGTTGATGGCGCCGACCGCCTCGCCGTCGATCAGGATGATGCGCTTGTCGCCCTTGGCCACGGCGGGGATGAATTTCTGAATCACCAGCGGGTCGCGCGATCCGGCGGCGTGGATCTCAATCAGGGCTTCCAGATTGGGGTCGTCCGCCTTCAGCCGCACCACGCCCGAACCGGCGGCGCCGTGCAGGGGCTTGAGCACCACATCGCCGTGACGGCGGTGGAAGTCGACCAGGGCGACCGGGTCCGAGGACACCAGGGTCGGCGGCTGCAGGCCGGGGAAGAGGGTGGCGATCAGTTTCTCGGGCGCCGAGCGGACCTCGGCCGGATTGTTGACCACCAGGGTCTTCGGATGCACGCGCTCCAGCAGATAGGTGGCGGTGACATAGGCCATGTCGAAGGGCGGGTCCTGACGCATCAGGATGACGTCCACGTCCTCGGCCAGATCGAGAACCACTTCAGGACCGAAGTCGGCGTGCTCGCCCTGGACCGTGTTCACCGTCACCGGACGGGCGCGGCAGAACAGGCGGCCTTCGTCCAGCGCCAGGGTGCGGAAGTCGTAGATCCACAGCTTGTGGCCACGCGCCTGACCGGACAGGGCCATCAGGAAGGTGGTGTCGGACTCGACGTTCACCGCCTCGAGCGGATCCATCTGGATGGCGACTTTGAGCATGAGTGGTCCTTAGTAAGAGGCGCTATCGCTCGCGCCGCGCGGGCGCTCGCTAAATGAGCGCCGGAGCGCCTTGGTCCTACTTGAGGCTCGGAACCGCGCGCCGCAAGGCCGCGCTTCAGTTCAACCGCATCCGCACCCGGTCCATGCTGGCGCGATGGGCGTCGGCGGGGCCGTCGACAGCACGGGCGCGGGACAGGGCATCCAGAGCGCCGGTTAGCGCCCCCTGCTTCTCGCGGGCGGCGGCGACGTCCAGCCAGGGGCGGTGATCCTCGGGGTCCAGCAGGGCGCGACGCAGGGCCGAGCGTTCGGCGCCGTCGTAATCCTCGATCAGAAGGGCGCGGGCGAACAGGACGTTCTGCAACCGGATCAGGGCCTTGCGGTCGCTGACCGGGGCCATCAGCAGGTCCAGACGATCGGCCACGTGCGGCGTCAGTCCGGCCAGCAGGGCGCGGCGCGTCAGCTCGCTGGGCAGGACCAGACGGCCCTGGCTGAAGGGGTCCAGCGCCACCGGCCCCTCGGGCGTCTCGACGCGCAAGAGGACGTGGCCTGGGAAATCCACCGCCGCCGCCTTCAGCCCCGCCCGGCGTGCCGCGTCGAGGTAGAAGACGACGAGCGCCGCCGACAGCCCGCGTCGCCGCTCGGCCACGTCGATGACGTCGGTGTTGCCGGGGTGGTCGTAGTTCAGCAGGTCGCCGTTCAGCCGCAGGTCCGAGGCCATGGTCTCGGCAAGGGCGTCGTCGGGGCTTTCGTTGGCGGCGCGTTCCTTGACCCTCTGGGCGGCCTGGTCGGCCAGCAGGCGGACCGGCTCGGGATCGCGGAACGGATAGTCGTGGATAGCGCAGGCGATGGCGCATTCGAGCAGCGGAAAGCCGTCGTCCTCGGCGGTTCCCGCCTGGGCCAGAATGATCTCGGCTTCGTCGCGCGTCACGCGATGTCCGTTCCTGTGCTCGTCACTCCGCAAAGATGACGCGGAAATCGTCCGGGAGCCAGCGCCACCATATCAATCCGCAGGTTCAGGCCCTGCAGCGAGGGGCGGCTGCGGGCCAGCGCCTGTCCGGCGGCGGCCAGTCGACCGTGCTGTTCCGGCCCCAGCGACAGGATGGCGGCCTCGATCGTGCGTCGCCGCTTGACCTCGACCACCGCCAGGGTGCGGCCGCGCCGGGCCAGGATGTCGATCTCGCCGCCGCGGCCTTTCAGACGAAAGGCCAGGATCTGGTAGCCCTTGAGCATCAGCCAGACGGCGGCGATCCATTCGGCGGCGTGGCCCTGTCGGTGTGACCGTCCGCCCAGCGCCTGACGCCAGCCCGACTTTACCCGTTTTGGGGGCCGAGGCGGCGACAGCGAAGGCCGCAGGCGGGGCTTCACCCCCGGCCCTGCATTTCCAGCGCCCGCTTGTAGAGGGGCTTGCGGGGCAGGTTCAGCGCCTTGGACACCTCGGCGGCGGCTTCACCGGGCGGCAGGCGGGTCATGGCCTCGGTCAGGGCCGCATCAGCGTCGGCGGCGCTGGCCACCTCGGCCTCGCCGGGGCCGATGACGACGACGATCTCGCCCTTGGGCGCGTCGCAGCGCGGGTCGACGGCCAGCTCAGCCAGGGTGCCGCGCACGGCCTCCTCATAGAGCTTGGTCAGTTCGCGGGTGACGGCGGCGGGACGGTCGCCCAGCACCTCGGCCATGTCGGTCAGGCTGTCCTTCAGGCGCGGGCCGCTCTCGAAGAAGACCAGGGTCTGACGCCCGGTGCGCAGTTCCTCCAGCATGGTCTTTCGCGCCCCCGACTTGGGCGGCAGGAAGCCGGCGAACAGCACGCGATCCGCAGGTTGTCCCGCCAGGCAAAGCGCGGCCAGCAGACTGGAGGCGCCGGGGATAGGATGGACCGGCAGGCCCGCGTTGATGGCCGCGCGGGCCACGACATAGCCGGGGTCCGAGACCAAAGGCGTGCCCGCGTCCGAGACCAGGGCCACGACCTCGCCCGCCTTCAACCGCTCAACGGCGATCTCGGCGGCGCGCGCCGAAGCGTGGTCGTCGCAGCGTTCCAGCTTGGCGCGCAGGCCATAGGCGGTCAGCAGTTTGGCGGTAACGCGGGTGTCCTCGGCCAGAACCAGGTCGGCGGCGGCCAGAACGTCCAGCGCCCGCAGCGTCATGTCGCGCAGGTTGCCGATGGGCGTGGCCACCAGATAGAGGCCGGGCGCGACGGAGCGCGCGGGCGGGGCGGTCGGCGGGAAGAGGGAGGCGTCTGACATCGGCGCGACCCTGCCAGCCGCGGCCTCCCGGGTCTAGGTCGCGTCTGGCGCGAGCGGCTAGGTCAGCAAGGTCCGCAGCACGGCGTCCAGCACCGGACGGCCCGTCGGGGTGGCGGCGACCTGACCGTCTTGCAGCCCGAGGAAGCCGTCGGCGATCAGGTCGGCCAGAGGCCCGGCCGTCTCCGACAGGCCCAGGGTGTGCAGCAGCGTCAGCGGCACGCCCTCGACGGTGCGCAGGCCCAGCAGAACCCGTTCCTCGGCGGCGCCTTGAGCGTCCAGCCTCTCGCGCTCGGCCCAGGGGGTTCCCACCGCGACGCCGGCGACATAGTCGGCGATGCGGCGATGGGCGACGACAGCCGTCCGCTCGCCTTCAAGAGTCAGTCGTCCGTGGGCGCCTGGACCGAGGCCCAGATAGTCGCCGCCGCGCCAGACGTGCAGGTTGTGGCTGGACCGGGCCGCCACGTCGCGGGCGTGGTTGGACACCTCATAGGCCTCGAACCCCGCGCCCTCGAGCACCTCTTGCGTGGCCTCATAGAGAGACGCCGCCAGATCCTCGTCAGGCGGGGTCAGCGCACCCCGCGCGAAGGCCCGGCCGAAGGCCGTCGTCGGCTCTATGGTCAGTTGATAGGGCGAGATGTGCTCGAACCCCAGGTCCAGGGCCATGGTCAGCTCCGCCGTCCAGTCGGCCACGGATTGCCCCGGTCGGGCGTAGATCAGGTCGATGGACAGGCGCGGGAAGGCCGCAGCCGCCGTCTGAACCGCGCGACGCGCCTCCGCCGCCGAATGGTCGCGGCCGAGAAATTTCAGCGCAGCGTCGTCGAACGACTGCACCCCCATCGACAGGCGGTTGATCCCGGCGGCGGCCAGTTCGGCGTAGCGGCCTGCCTCGGCGTCGGTGGGGTTGGCCTCCAGCGTGATCTCGATCTCGCCAGCGGGAGGAAAGAGCGTCTTGGCCCGCGCGATCACCGCCGCCACGGCCTCGGGCGGCATCAGCGAGGGCGTGCCGCCGCCGAAGAAGATCGAGGCCAGACGGCGCGGCCCGACCAGCGAGCCTTGCGCCTCCATGTCCGCCAGGATGGCCTGGACCAGCCCGGCCTGCTCCTCGACCCGCCCCCGGTCGCGCACGACGTTGAAGTCGCAATAGGGGCAGATGCGGGCGCAGTAGGGCCAGTGAACGTAAAGGGCGAGGGTATCGCTCAATTCTCCCTTCTCCCCTCGGGGGAGAAGGTGGGCGGCGGAGCCGCTCGGATGAGGGGGCGGGTGGAGCATCTCGGGCCTTCGTAGAGGAGGGAGTTGACGTCCCCCTCATCCGTCTCGTGGAGCCTGTCCTCGGGATCGCCGAAGGCGATGCCCGGGGGCGAGCCACCTTCTCCCCCGGTGGGGAGAAGGGCCATGGTTAGTCAGTCAATCAGCGCCGCCTTGAGCCGGGCGAAGGCGAGGGCGCGGTGGCTGATGGCGTCCTTCTCGACCGGGTCCATTTCGCCGAACGTCAGGTCCGAGCCGTCGGGGCGGAAGATAGGGTCATAGCCGAAGCCCCGATCGCCGCGCGGCGGGAAGACCAGTTCGCCGTCAATGCGGCCTTCAACTACAACGCAGGGGCCGTCGGGCCAGGCCACAGCCAGAGCCGAGGTGAACCAGGCCCGGCGATCGGTGGAGCCGATCTCCTCCAGCCGTTCCTCGACCTTCTTCATAGCCAGGACGAAGTCCTTGCCCGGCCCGGCCCAGCGCGCCGAAAAAATGCCCGGCGCCCCGTCCAGGGCCGCGACCGACAGGCCGGAGTCGTCGGCCAGCGAGACCTCGCCCGAGGCCTCAGCGGCGTGGCGGGCCTTCAGCATGGCGTTGCCGACGAATGTGCTCTCGGTCTCATCCGGTTCAGGCAGGTTGAGGCTGCCAGCCGTGACGATCCTGTAATTTCCGTCCAGCAGGGCTTCGATCTCGCGCGCCTTGCCGGGATTGTGGGTCGCGGCCACCAGCCGCATCCCCTTGATCAGCTTGAGATTCATTGGGCCACCTTAGTCCCGTCCGATGCATTGCGGAAGTTTAACATCGTTAAACGATATGTAACGTGCTTTTCGACGGGGTCGCCCCTATCTTCAATCTCAAGAACGGGGGTCGCACCGTTCAAACGAAGCGAAAACAACGCAACGTTCACCCAGCGGCACAACAGAAACGCACGAAAATCGTGCAACCACGGAGAGATACGATGCAAGCGATGAAAACCTCGATCTGGATGGACCGCGTCGGCCACGGCTTCTTTAACGCCCTTCTGCTGGCCTCCCTGCCCGCCGCCGCCGTCGCCCTGCTGATCCAGAGCCTGTGATCCCACACGGGATCGCATCGGGGGCTTTGACGATCGACATGAACACCGCGAAGAATAGCGCCGCGTGAGGGTCTGCCGGACCCCGCGCGGCGATCGCCGCCTGAACCCCCCGGCCTGAGACCTGACTTCATGCACCTCCCGAAACTGGCGTCCATCGGGAAAAGTGCGTCGCGCCTGACCGGCGGCAAGCTGCGCCCCCCGCTCAAAACATTGGGTCCCGGCTCCGTCTCCAGCCTGCTGAAGATCGCGCTGGATGTGGCCTATGTCCTGCTGGCCCTGATCACCGGCGTGCTGCTGCTGCTCTGGATCGCCTCCATCTTCATTCCCATCGACAACCTGAACGTGACCGTCAGCGACGGCGCCGATGGTCGTCAGATGCCGTTGACCCGCCCGCTGCTGCTGTTCGGCGTCGGGGCCATGACCGCCTATTTCGGCGGCTTCCTGATGATCCTGCGCGGCCTGCGCAAGATTTTCCGCACCCTGACCCTCGGCGACCCCTTCCAGCCCGATAATGTGCGCCGCCTGCGCCAGATCGGCCTGATCCTGGCCATCGTCACCGGCGGCGTCTGGATGGCGCAAGGCCTGGTCGCCGCCCGCCTGGCGCCCGGCGTCATGGAGCCGCAAGGGATCAGCGACCTGCTCACCCCCGTCTTCTCCATCCTCGTCGTTTTTGTTCTGGCGGAGGTGTTCCGTGAAGGCGCGCGCCTACGCCGCGAATCCGAACTGACGATCTGATCTGGAAACGTTAAGCTGACCCCATGGCCATCCGCGTCCAACTCGACCGAATCCTTGCCGAACGGCGCATGTCGTTGACGGAGCTAGCCGACCGCGTCGGCGTGACCGTGGCCAACCTGTCGATCCTCAAGACCGGCAAGGCGCGCGCCGTGCGCTTTTCGACACTGGACGCCCTGTGCCGCGAACTGGACTGCCAACCGGGTGATCTGCTGGCCCATGAGCCCGGGCCAGGATCCGACATGGGCGACGTCTTCGACGACAACGAGGACTGAGGTGGCCAAGAAAGGCCCGCCCGCTTCTTCCGACGACGACAAACGTATCTGGGCCCGCGTGACCGGCACGGTGACGCCGCCCGCGCGCCGCAAGGCCGCCCGCGTCACCCCCGGCGCCGTCCTGCCCGACCCCGAAGCCGCGCCCCTGCCGGCCTCGGCGGCGCCCAAGCCCGCGCGCGGCGTCGCCGGCAAGAAGCGCAACGCCGCCGACCAGACGCCGACCTTCGAGGCGCTGGGCATCATCGCCCCGACCCCGCCGTCGCCAGCCCGCGCCCGACCCACGCCAGAAGAGCTGGAGCCGCGCCGCCAGCGCCGCCTGTCGCGCGAACGCGACCCGATCGAGGCCCGCATCGACCTGCACGGCTTTGGCCGCTTCGAGGCCGAGGACCAACTTCGGGGCTTCCTGATGGGCTGTCAGGCGCGCGGCCTGCGCTCGGTTCTGGTCATCACGGGTCAGGGACGACGCGGCGGGGGCGTCATCCGCAGCTCGGTGCACGACTGGCTGACCGGACCGCATCTGCGCGGCGTGGTGTCCGGCTTCGCCTCAGCCCATCGTCGCCACGGCGGCGACGGCGCCCTCTATGTCACGCTGAAGCCGCGCTAAATTTCCATTTCCCGCTCATCCCGGCGTCCGCCGGGATGAGCGGTATTAAAGGCGCCGCCTCAACTCTGGGCGTTGCGGATCGCCGCCGCGCCGGCGACCGGGGCGATCACCATGGCGAACAGGACATAGGCGCTCAAAAGGCCCAGGGCCGACAGCGGGTCGCCGCCGTCCGCCGCCCGCGTCAGGGCGCCCGCGCCGAACACCACCGGCGGAATGAACAGCGGCAAGACCACCACGGCGATGAGCAGCCCCCCGCGCCTGGCCCCGAGCGCCAGCGCCGCGCCGAGCGCCCCGGTGAAGGCGAAGCCCAGACCGCCGATGGCCGCCGCCAGCGCCGTTAGACCGATCAGATGGGCCGGCTGACCCAGGGCCAGGGCCGCGACCGGGGCCGCGAGCGCCAGCGGCAGGCCCGTGGCCAGCCATTGCGCCACAGCCTTGATCGCCACCGTCGCTTCCAGCGGCAGGGGGCCGAGCGCCAAGAGGTCCAGAGCCCCGTCTTCCAGATCGCGCTCGAACAGCCGCTCCAGCGAAAGCAGCGAGGCCAGGGCCAGGGCCATCCAGCTGGCGCCCGAGGCCGCCGGGGCCAGGACGCGCGGATCGCCACCTGCCGCCAGCGGCAGGATGGCGGTCAGGCACAGCATGAAGCCGCAAGCCAGCAAAGGCCCGCCGCCTCCGCCCCAGGCCAGCGACAGCTCGCGGTCGAACAGGACGCGCACGGCCTTCAAGACACGCCCCCGAGATCGAGATTGCGCGCCGGGACAGGCAGGGGGTCGTGCACCGCCGCCAGGATCATGCCGCCCGTCGCCAGATGCGCCGCCATCAGCTCGGCGGCCACCGCGCGCCAACGCTCGTCCAGCGGGGCCAGGGGTTCGTCCAGCAGCCACAGGGCGCGCGGGGCCGCGATCAGCCGCGCCAGCGACAGGCGCCGCTTCTGTCCCGCCGACAGCTTCCTCGTCTCCAGATCCAGCAGGGGCGTCAGCGACAGGCGGGCGATCGCCGCCTCGCGCGCCGCGCCGGTCCCGGCCAGCCACGCCGTCTGAAAGTCGAACTCCTGACGCGCCGTCCGCGTCGGCTTCAGGCCTTCGAGGTGGCCCAGCAGATGGACGCCGTCGCGTCGCGCGGTCTCGGACTCCAGCGTCTCGCCGTCCAAGCCGGGTCCGGCATTCGGCCCGCCGGAAAATGTGATCGTGCCCGCATCGGGCCGGATGAAGCCCGCCACGGCCCGCAGCAGACTGGTCTTGCCCGCCCCGTTGGCCCCGGTCAGAGCCACGGCCTCGCCCGCCGAAAGCCGCAACGACAGGCCCTGGAACAGGAGGCGCTCGCCGCGCGACAGGCTCAGGGACTGGATGTCGACCGTCTTCAGCATGGCCCCGCCGATTTGCGAACCTCTCTCAATGTCCACGAGGACGTTGTGGATACATGGACGGCTCCCGCGCACAGGACTATACGCGCAAGCGCCGCAGCAGGCTTTCGCCGCGCGCGCCTGGGACCTGTGCGCCCCGGCGTCCAGCGCGCGAAGGCGCAACCGAATTGTCGGGCGGCGTTTGTCAGAGGACCCTCTCCATGCCGTCGATTGACAGCCTCAAGACCCGTCAGGACCTTTCGGTCGGGCGCAAGAAGTACGCCTATTACAGCCTTCCCGCCGCCGAGGAAGCCGGTCTGGCCGGGATTTCCCGTCTGCCGCGCTCGATGAAGGTGCTTCTCGAGAACCTGCTGCGCAACGAAGACGGCGTCTCCGTCACCGAAGACGACCTGAAGGCCGTCGCCGCCTGGATCGAGAACAAGGGCGCCGTCGAGCACGAGATCGCCTTCCGTCCGGCCCGCGTGCTGATGCAGGACTTCACCGGCGTGCCCGCCGTCGTCGACCTGGCCGCGATGCGCGACGCCATGGCCAAGCTGGGCGCCGACGCCGCCAAGATCAACCCGCTGGTCCCCGTCGACCTGGTCATCGACCACTCGGTCATGGTCGACCACTTCGGCAACGCCAAGGCCTTCGGCCAGAACGTCGAGCGCGAATATGAGCGCAACATCGAGCGCTACAACTTCCTGCGCTGGGGGTCGTCGGCCTTCAACAACTTCCGCGTCGTGCCCCCCGGCACCGGCATCTGCCACCAGGTGAACCTGGAAAACCTGGCCCAGACCGTCTGGACCGTGGACGAAGGCAAGAAGACCGTCGCCTATCCCGACACCGTCGTCGGCACCGACAGCCACACCACCATGATCAACGGCCTGGCCGTCCTGGGTTGGGGCGTTGGCGGCATCGAGGCCGAAGCCGCCATGCTGGGCCAGCCGATCCCCATGCTGATCCCGGAAGTCATCGGCTTCAAGCTGTCAGGCAAGATGCCGGAAGGCGCCACCGCGACCGACCTGGTCCTGACCGTCACCCAGATGCTCCGCAAGAAGGGCGTGGTCGGCAAGTTCGTCGAATTCTTCGGTCCCGCCATCGCCGGCATGACCATCGAGGACCAGGCCACCATCGCCAACATGGCCCCGGAATACGGCGCCACCTGCGGCTTCTTCCCGGTCAGCCAGGCCACCATCGACTATCTGACGGCCACGGGCCGCGACAAGGCGCGCGTCGCCCTGGTCGAAGCCTATGCCAAGGCTCAAGGCCTGTGGATCGACGAAACCTCGGAAGACCCGGTCTTCACCGACGTTCTGGAACTGGACATCTCGACGGTCGTGCCGTCGCTGGCCGGCCCCAAGCGCCCGCAGGACCGCGTTGAACTGACCACCGCCGCCCCGGCCTTCGAAACCGCCCTGACCGACGTCTTCGGTCGCGTGAACGACGCCGGCCGCGTGGCCGTCGAAGGCCAGAAGTTCACCGTCGGCGACGGCGACGTGGTCATCGCCGCCATCACCTCGTGCACCAACACCTCCAACCCGTCGGTCCTGATCGCCGCCGGTCTGGTGGCGCGCAAAGCCCATGCCCTGGGCATGAAGGTCAAGCCCTGGGTCAAGACCTCGCTGGCCCCCGGCTCGCAGGTCGTCACCGACTATCTGACCGACGCCGGCCTCCAGAAGGATCTGGACGCCATGGGCTTCAACCTGGTCGGCTATGGCTGCACCACCTGCATCGGCAACTCGGGGCCGCTGGACCCGGCCATCTCGAAGGCGATCAACGACAACGGCCTGGTCGCGACCTCGGTCCTGTCGGGCAACCGCAACTTCGAAGGCCGCGTGAACCCCGACGTCCAGGCCAACTACCTGGCCTCGCCGCCGCTGGTCGTGGCCTACGCCCTCGCCGGTTCGATGCGCATCGACATCACCAAGGACCCGATCGGTCAGGACAAGAAGGGCAATGACGTCTTCCTGAAGGACGTGTGGCCGACCTCGCAAGAGATCGCCGACATCCAGAAGAAGTCCGTCACCCCGGCCATGTTCGCCAAGCGCTACAAGGACGTCTTCAAGGGCGACAAGCACTGGCAGGCCATCAAGGTCACGGGCGGTCAGACCTATGAGTGGGACGACAAGTCGACCTACGTCGCCAACCCGCCCTACTTCGAGGGCCTGTCGATGGAGCCTTCGGCGGTCACCGACATCGTCGAGGCCCGCATCCTGGGCATCTTCGGCGACTCGATCACCACCGACCACATCAGCCCGGCCGGTTCGATCAAGAAGGACTCGCCCGCCGGCGTCTATCTGACCAACCATGGCGTCGACGCCTTGGACTTCAACAGCTACGGCGCCCGCCGCGGCAACCACGAAGTCATGATGCGCGGCACCTTCGCCAACATCCGCATCCGCAACAAGATCACCCCGGACATCGAGGGCGGCGTCACCAAGCACTTCCCCTCGGAAGACACGATGTCGATCTATGACGCGGCCATGCGTTACCAGTCGGAAGGCCGTCCTCTGGTCGTCTTCGCCGGCAAGGAATACGGCACCGGCTCGTCGCGCGACTGGGCGGCCAAGGGCACCCGTCTGCTGGGCGTCCGCGCCGTCATCGCCGAAAGCTACGAGCGTATTCACCGCTCGAACCTGGTCGGCATGGGCGTGGTTCCGCTGCAGTTCAAGCAGGACGGATGGGCCAAGCTGGGCCTGACCGGCGAAGAGATCGTCACCATCCGTGGCCTGACCGACGCCAACATCGGCAAGCTGAAGCCGCGTCAGGACCTGTGGGTCGAGATGTTCCGTCCCTCGGACGGCAAGATGGCCCGCTTCCCGGTCCGCTGCCGCATCGATAACCAGACCGAGCTGGACTACTTCAAGGCCGGCGGCGTCATGCCCTACGTCCTGCGCAACCTGGCGCGCGGCGAGGCTGAATAGGTCTCCGGCGAAAGTCTGAAATGGAAAGGCCGGCGGAGCGATCCGCCGGCCTCTTTGTTTGGGAGAGGGGGCGATGAGCCCGCGTTAGTCCGCTACGGGTGATGGGGTGGACGCCCCCCGACGGCATCGATGTGCCAGAGTGAGGTGTTGAACAGCACTCGAAGGAGGCGTCCGTGGGACAAGTTAGCACTGTTGGTCTGGATCTCGCCAAGAACATCTTCCAAGCGCATGGCGCGGATGCTTCGGGCGAGGTGGTGTTTCGCAAGAAGTTGGGTCGCGGGCGATTGCTGGCTTTCTTCGCCGGCCTTGCGCCCTGCGTGGTGGCGATGGAGTCTTGTGCCGGAGCTCATCACTGGGGCCGCGAACTGGCCCGACAGGGGCATACGATCCGGCTGATCCCGCCGATCTATGTGAAGCCCTTCGTGAAGCGTCAGAAGAACGACATGGCCGATGCCGAGGCGATCTGCGAGGCGGCGCAGCGCCCCGGCATGAGGTTCGTGCCGCTCAAGCAGGAGGAGCAGCAGGCCAGCAGCGTGGTCTTTCGCGCCCGCGACCTGCTGGTGCGGCAGCGGACCCAGACGATCAACGCCCTGAGGGGGCATCTGGCCGAATACGGCTGGATCGTTCCCAAGGGCGTGCCGCACGTTGATCGCCTGATCGCGCGCGTCGAGGATCCCGCCGAAGCCCTCCCTGCCGCCGCCCGGACCATTCTTATGGTCCTGGTCGCAACACTGCGCTGGCTCGACCAGCAGATCGGCGTGCTTGATGCCGAGATCGCTTCTCGCGCCAGGCATGATCCGGTTGCGCGTCGACTGATGACCATCCCCGGGATCGGCCCGATCACGGCGACGGCCCTGATCGCGCTCGCCCCGTCGCACGGAGCCTTCAAGAGCGGTCGCCATTTCGCCGCCTGGCTGGGACTGACGCCGCGACAGCGATCCACCGGCGGTCAGCAGAAGCTCGGCGCGATCACCAAGATGGGCGAGCGAACGCTGCGGCGGCTGCTGACCATCGGGGCCAGCGCCGTCATCAAACAGGCCGTCATCCGAGGCGCGCCGTCAGGGTCATGGCTTGACCAGATGCTGGCGCGAAAGCCGAAGATGCTGGTCATCGTCGCCCTGGCCAACAAGAACGCCCGCATCGTCTGGGCGCTCCTGGCCAAGGGCGATGTCTACCGAGCTCCGGGCGTGCCGGCCTAGGCTCCGTACTCAATAAGTCCTGGTCGTCAGGGGCGTGCTCTGATTCAAGGTTTCTGGAAGGGGACCTTGAATGCGGAAGCTCTACTGGCTGGATGACGAGGCTTGGGCGCGGATCGAGCCACACCTGCCTCGCGGACGTCGCGGTGCGCGACGGGTCGATGATCACCGGGTGATCTCCGGCATCGTCTACATGCTCCAGTCGGGCGGGCGCTGGCGCGACTGCCCGGCCGAGTACGGGCCGTACACAACGGTCTACAATCGCTTCAACCGGTGGAGCCGCCAAGGCGTCTGGCACGACATCTTTAAAGCCCTGACCGGCCACAGCGGCGTCTACTCCAGCGCCGCCATCGACTCGACCTCGGTCAAGGCTCACCGGTCGGCGGCGGGCGCTAAAGGGGGGCCTTCTTCCAGAGCATAGGCCGCTCCAGAGGCGGGCGGACGACCAAGATCCACGGACTGGTGGACGACCGAGGCAGGCCCCGCGTGCTGCTGCTAAGCGCCGGCAACACCAATGACATCACCATGGCCCACGCCCTGATCGAGGCCGCCGGGCCGTTTCGAAAGCTGCTGGCTGATCGCGGCTACGACGCCGATCACCTCAGGAAGCGTCTGGCCGAGCGCAACGCCGAAGCCGTCATCCCGACCACGACGTCGCGAAAACGCCCCATCCCCTACGACGTCGTCGCCTATCGTCAGCGCAACACCGTCGAGCGCCTCTGGGCCAGGCTCAAGGACTATCGCCGCGTCGCCACCCGCTACGACAAGCTCGCGACCAACTACCTCTCCGGCGTGCTCATCGCCGCCACCGTCTGTTACTGGGCCAAATGAGTCCGGACCCTAGCCGGCACGCCCGCGAGACGTCGAAGCGTAGGATGAGCGAAGGAGCGTATGGCGCAACAGTCGGCGAGACGGGATCAGGAAAACCAGGGCTTCCCACCGTGCCTCGAGCACGCAACGGGTGATTTGGACCAGATCCGCGAACTCCCATACAGGCCAGCGACGGTACGCCGCCGCAGTACAGGCCGGACAGATGGCAGCATCCGACTACGTGTCAGAAATTCCCGAAAATCACTCTTGCGCTGAAGGGGGCGTCCACAGATGGGAAGCGGACATTTGCCGATGCGGCCCCGCGCGCTAGGCTCTCAACATGACCGACGCTTTCGCCGATGATGATGACAAGCCGGACCTGAAGCTGGGCGAACTTTCCCTTTGGGCGGAATCCCGAGAGCGACCCAACGATGATGATTATTGGGACGGCAACTGGCTCGTCATTCGCGCGAGGGTCGACGCCCCCGGCTCGTCAGTGGAGTTGAGAGGGCCTTGGCTGCGCACCGACGAAGTTGCTTCTTTCCTCACTGAAGTTGAGGCCATGTCGAGGGATTTGCATGGGAAGGCGACACTCGCCCCCATCGAACCGGCTATCAAAGCCACACTTGAGATGGGCTCGTTGGGGCAAATCGCGGTCTATGTCGAAGCCACCCCGGATCACCTTGAACAGCGGCACTCCTTCCACTTCGGGTGCGACCAATCCTACCTCCCGGAGATCATTCGAGGGTGCCGAAAAATTCTTCTGAGATTTCCAATCAAAGGCTCAAGGCCGTAGGCACGCCAACGTCCGCAACGGGTCGCCGTCATCCTCGGGCTTGACCCGAGGATCGGGTCATCCGCCTACGAGACGCGGGAAAGGTCGAGCGCGCCGCCACGCTGGATCCTCGGGTCAAGCCCGAGGATGACGGCGGTGAGTGGGCCGGGGTGTGAGGAAGGCTTGGCGGCGTAAGGGCCGCGGCGCCTCGCCGCCTAGTCGAGTTTGAGGGCTTCGGCGAGGAGGCGGGCTTCGGCGGCGCGGCTGGAGCCGGCGCGCCAGGCGACGACGATCTCGCGGCGGGGGGCGTCGGCGGAGATGGGGCGGACGACGACGCCGGGGTTGTCGGCCAGCCCTGCGGTCACGGCCATCTGCGGCAGGAAGCTGACGCCCAGGCCGGCGGAGACCATCTGGACCAGGGTATGCAGGGAGGTGGCGGCGAAGACGTCCTCGCCGCGCGGGGCCTCGATGTTGACGGCGGCCAGGGCCTGATCGCGCAGACAGTGGCCATCTTCCAGCAGAATCAGGTCGTCAGACTTCAGCATCCCCTCGGGGATGGGGCCCAGACCGGCCAGGGGATGGCCGACCGGGGCGGCGGCCAGAATCTCGTCGTCGCCGATGCGGGCGTGGTCGATGCCCGGCGCCTCATAGGGCAGGGCGATGACGGCGGCGTCCAGCTGCCCGGCCTTCAGCCCGGCGATCAGGCGCGGGGTCAGGTCTTCGCGGATGAAGAGGCGCAGGGCCGGGTATTGCTCGCGCAGGCCGGGCAGGGCGCGGGGCAGAAGGAAGGGGGCGACGGTGGGGATGATGCCCAAACGGAAGCGGCCCGACAGGGGCTTGCCCGCGTTCTTGGCGGCCTCGACCAGGTCCTCGGTGCGGGCCAGGACGTCCTCGGCGCGCTTGACCGCCTCGGCGCCGACGGCGGTCAGTTGCACCGCGCCGCGCGTGCGCTCGACCACCGGGGCGCCCAGGATCTTCTCCAGTTCCTGTACCCCCGCCGACAGGGCCGGCTGGCTGACGTGGGCGGCCTCGGCGGCGCGGCTGAACGAGGCGTGTTCGGCCAGAAGCTTGAGATAGTGGAGCTGTCGCAGGGTGGGGAGCATCCGCCCCACATAGGCGCGCTCTATCGTGTTTTCAAAGACAATCGAAACCATTGATGAAGAAAGGCGCCGCGAGCCCGCCGGGCTGCGGCGCCTCCTTTGCGGCTAGTGCAGATCGAAACGATCGGCGTTCATCACCTTGGTCCAGGCGGCGACGAAGTCCCGGACGAACTTCTCGCCCGCGTCAGCCGAGGCATAGACCTCGGACAGGGCGCGCAGCTGGGCGTTGGAGCCGAACACCAGGTCGGTGCGGCTGGCCGTCCACAGCGGTTCGCCGGTCAGACGATCCGTGCCGACGAAGGTCTCGTCACCCTCGCCGTCGACCTGTTTCCAGCCAGTCCTCATGTCCAGCAGGTTGACGAAGAAGTCGTTGGTCAGCTGACCCGGCCGGTCGGTGAAGACGCCGTGCTTGGACCCGCCGTGGTTGGCGCCGAGAACGCGCAGGCCGCCGACTAGCACCGTCATCTCGGGCGCCGTCAGCCCCAGGAGTTGCGCCCGGTCGATCAGCAGCTCCTCGGTCGGGACGTTGAAGCGGACCTGCAGATAGTTGCGGAACCCGTCGGCGCGGGGCTCCAGCACCGCAAAGCCGTCCACGTCCGTCTGGTCCTGCGAGGCGTCGGTGCGACCCGGCGTGAAGGGCACGGCTACGTCGTGTCCCGCCGCCTTGATCGCCTGTTCGAGCCCGACCACGCCGCCGAGGACGATCAGGTCGGCGATGGAGACGTTCAGGCTGATGCCGGACTTGATGTCCTCATAGACCTTGAGCACGCGCGCCAGCTTCGCCGGTTCGTTGACGTCCCAGTCTTTTTGCGGGGCCAGGCGCAGACGCCCGCCATTGGCGCCGCCACGATGGTCCGAGCCGCGATAGGTCACGGCCGAGGCCCAGGCCGTCGACACCAGGTCGGCGACCGACAGGCCGGACGCCGCGATGATGTCCTTCAGCACCTTGATGTCGGCGTCGGACAGCGCCGGTCCCGTATGCGCCGGGATCGGGTCCTGCCAGATCAGGTCCTCGGCGGGCACGTCCGGGCCGAGATAGCGGGCCTTGGGGCCCATGTCGCGGTGACACAGCTTGAACCAGGCGCGGGCGAACTGGTCGCCGAAATAGGCCGGGTCGGCGCGGAACCGCTCCATGATCGGGCGATAGATCGGGTCGATCTTGAAGGCCATGTCGGCGGTCGTCATCATCGTCGGCACGCGCTTGCCTGGCGTATGGGCGGCCGGGGCCAGGGTCTCCGGCGGATTGCCCACCGGCTGCCACTGCTTGGCGCCCGCCGGGCTGCGGACCAGTTCGTAGTCGTGGTCCAGCAGCATGTCGAAATAGGTCATGTCCCAGGTGATCGGCGTGGGGGTCCAGGCGCCCTCGATGCCCGAGGTGATGGTGTGGTCGCCGATGCCGCTCTCGTGGCCCGAGATCCAGCCCAGGCCCTGCTGGGCGATGTCGGCCCCCTCTGGGCTGACGCCGACCTTGGAGGCGTCGCCGGCGCCGTGGGCCTTGCCGAAGGTGTGGCCGCCCGCGGTCAGGGCGGCCGTCTCCTCGTCGTTCATGCCCATGCGGGCGAAGGTCTCACGGATGTCGCGGGCCGAGGCCAGGGCTTCGGGCACGCCGCCGGGGCCTTCCGGGTTCACATAGATCAGGCCCATCTGGATGGCGGCCAGGGGATCTTCCAGGGCCATGCCCTTGTCGGGCTGGATGCGGGTCTGGTTGGCTTCGTCGCCGACCCAGTTCTCTTCCGTGCCCCAGTAGACGTCCTTCTCGGGCTCCCAGACGTCGGCGCGGCCGCCGCCGAAGCCGAAGACCGGGCCGCCCATGCTTTCGATGGCGACATTCCCGGCCAGGATCATCAGGTCGGCCCAGCTGAGTTTGGCCCCGTACTTCTGCTTGATCGGCCACAGCAGGCGGCGCGCCTTGTCCAGGTTGCCGTTGTCCGGCCAGGAGTTGAGCGGGGCGAAGCGCTGCTGGCCCGCGCCGGCGCCGCCGCGCCCGTCCCCGGTGCGATAGGTGCCGGCCGAGTGCCAGGCCATGCGGATGAAAAAGGGGCCGTAGTGGCCATAGTCCGCCGGCCACCAGGGCTGGCTGTCGGTCATCAGGGCCATCAGGTCACGCTTGACGGCGGCCAGATCCAGGGACTTGAACGCCTCGGCGTAGTCGAAGTCGTCGCCCATCGGGTCGCCGGACTTGCCCTGCTGGTGCAGGATGTCCATGGCGATCTGGTTGGGCCACCAGTCGCGGTTGGTGCGCCCCAGAAGCGAGCGCAGCGCGGCTGGCTCCTTGCTGGGATCGTGAAGAGGGGTGGGGCCGCCTGCTTGTCCGTCCATGGTTTTCCTCCTGTTGGCCGATTGTTTCGAGGAGCCTACGCCCGCTTCGACGCCAAAGGAAAATCGATAAACTTTGAGTCATTAAGCAGGAAAATTTATAGTCGTCCCGAACAGACATGCTTGGCGGCCACGGCCCTTCCATAACGAAAATCTATTCGTGATTGTGAAATCATCGATTTGACTTCCGCGGCCCCACCCCCCATCTGAAGCCCAACGGCGATGCGCCTCCCTGCGTCGCCGCCTGTCTTATATTGTCAGAATGGAGCTCCACTATGCTGGGCGTCGGTCAAAAACTGCCTGAATTCAAGATCACTGGCGTGAAGCCGGGCTTCAACGACCATGAAGAAAACGGCGTCTCCGCGTTTGAAACGCTGACGCAGGACAGCTTTGACGGCAAGTGGAAGGTCATCTTCTTCTACCCGAAGGACTTCACCTTCGTCTGCCCGACCGAAATCGCCGCCTTCGCCAAGCTGGGCAAGGACTTCGAAGACCGCGACACCGTCGTGCTCGGCGGTTCGACCGATAACGAATTCGTCAAGCTGGCCTGGCGCCGCGACCACGCTGACCTGAACAAGCTGCCGATCTGGCAGTTCGCTGACACCGGCGGCAAGCTGGCCCGCGACCTGGGCATCCTGGACGAAGAAAACGGCGTCGCCCTGCGCGCTACCTTCGTCGTCGATCCGCACAATGTCGTCCAGCACGTCTATGTCACCAACCTAAACGTCGGCCGTTCGCCGGAAGACACGCTGCGCGTTGTCGACGCCCTGCAGACCGACGAACTGTGCGCCTGCAACCGCCCGGTCGGCGGCGAGACCCTGGCCGCTTAAGTACTGGCCCAGGTACGGCCCGGACCGCGTTTGTAGGGTTCGGGCCGCCCCCTCTGGAAGAGGCGGCGGCGGGCGACTGTCGCCGCCTTTTTCATGCCCGACGCCCAGCCCTGACGGGGGCGTCGGCCCTCCCCATATTGTGTCCGGCGCAAGCGGCGCCGTTGATCTGAAGGAAGTTTCCATGTCCATCGACGCCCTGCGTGAAATGATCCCGGCCTACGCCAAGGACATCTCGCTGAACCTGTCCTCGCTGGCCAATGAGACCGTGCTGAACGACCAGCAGAAGTGGGGCTGCTTCCTGGCCTCGGCCCACGCCATCGGCGTCGCCCCGGTCGTCAAGGCCATCGAGGCCCAGGCCGCGACCGTCCTGTCGCCCGAGGCCCTGACCGCGGCCAAGGCCGCCGCCGCCATCATGGGCATGAACAACATCTACTACCGCTCGCTGCACCTGATGAAGAACAACGAGTACACGACCCTGCCGGCCAAGCTGCGCATGAACGTCATCGCCAACCCGGGCGTCGAGAAGCTGGACTTCGAGCTGTGGTCCACCGCCGTCTCGGCCATCAACGGCTGCGGCGCCTGCCTGGACGCCCACGAAGGCGAACTGCGCAAGCACGGCGTGCCCAACGTCCAGGTCCAGGCCGCCCTGCGCATCGGCGCCGTGGTCCACGCCGCGAGCCGCATCGTGGCCTCGGAAGCCGCCCTGGCTGGTTGATCCCAGAGGACAGCAGACAGCAAAAAAGGCGCGGAGCGATCCGCGCCTTTTCAATTCCGGGCCTGGTCGTCCTAGCCCTTTTCGGCGACGCTCTCGGAGCCGGCCATTTCCCGCATCATGTCCAGGACCAGCTTCTGCTGCCGTACCGACAAACGCGGCGCCAGACGACCGATCTCGATGCTCTGGCGCGTGGTCGGGAAGTCCTGCACGAAGGCCTCGCCCTCGCCCTCGGCCATGCCCGGCGCCGGTGTCGTCAGGCCCTCGAAAAAGTAGCTGATATCGACCTTGAAGAAGCGAGCGATGTCCCAGAGCTTGGAGGCCGAGATGCGGTTGGCGCCCTTCTCGTACTTCTGAATCTGCTGGAAAGTCAGGCCCAGGGCTCGCCCCAGATCGCTCTGATTATAGCCGAGAGCGATGCGCTTGTCGCAAACCCGCCGACCGACGTGACGGTCTACCGGATGGGGACCGTCCTCTGCCGAGCCTCTGACCATCGTGCGTTCTCGCCTAAAAACTACGCCGAACTCAATTTCTCAATTGTCCCGAAATGCGACGGATAGCCAGCGGTGTCACGACAATTCGCGTGATGGGGGTGCCGGCGCCCCCCCTACAGTCCGCTCACCCTTCTTCTTCGCCCTTCAGCGCTCGAACAATCGCGAGCGCCGTGCGCTGACGCGCTTCGGGGAGCTGCCGCACGACGGCGCCGATCCGTTGCACGAGGGGTTGGGGCGCCGCCTCCGCCGGATGCCCGGCTAGGCCCGGGGCCCATTCTCTTTCTCCCATTCCCGCGACGCTGTATTCGCCGTCCCGCAGAATCTGGAAAGGCAGCCCTTCGTAGATGGCGGCCACATCGACGTTCATCACTTTGCAGAACTGCCAAAGCCGCGCCGCCGGGACACGGTTCTTGCCGCTTTCGTGCCGCCCCCACTGATTGGCGGAAATCCCCAGCTCATGACCCATCTGGGCCTGCGTAAGACCGCGATCCTCTCGCAGGGCGCGCAGGCGCGCGCCCAAGGGCTCGTCGATGTGACGGGTTCGCTTGAGGTCTTCGCGTTCCTCGTCGTCCATCTTGGTCATGCAAGCGCCTTGCGCCGTCGCCAGGATAAACCGCCGCCCAACATAAGCACCAACAGCAGGCCGAACAGGCCGTCGCCCCAGCGGCCATAAAGGGTCGGGGCCGCCGGTTCGGGCAGGCGCACGTCGATGACCCCGGCATGGCCCGGGTCCAGCCGCTTGCCGTCCACGACCCGGCCCCAGGGGTCGATCATGGCCGAGACGCCGGTGGGGGTGGCGCGGGCGATGGCCAGGCCGGTCTCGATGGCGCGATAGCTGGCCAGGTTCAGATGCTGACGCGGACCCGAGGTGGCGCCGAACCAGGCGTCATTGGAGACATTGACGATCCAGGCCGGGCGCGCCGCGCCGCTGGCCGGGGTGAAGCCCGGATAGAGGCTTTCGTAGCAGATCAGCGGCTGGACGTTGGGCGCATTGACTAGGCTGATCGGCGCTGGCTTGGGCCCGGCGCTGAAGTCGGACGGGACGTGGACCAGGCTGCGCACGCCGATCTGGCTCATCAGCTGCCCCATCGGCAGATATTCGCCGAACGGGACCAGACGGTGCTTGTCGTAGATGGCCCCGATCCGCAGGCCCGCCGCGCCCTCGTCGTTCAGGGCGAACAGGCTGTTGTAGTAGCGGGCGCCGCCCTCAGCAGTGGCGTCGGCCTCGCCGCGGCTGATGCCCATCAACAGGGTCTGGCCAGTCTGCAAGGCGCCGGCGATGGCCTGGGCGTCGGACGAGTTGAAGACGTCGTTGGCGGTGGCGGGCAGGGCGCCCTCGGGCCAGACCACCACGTCGGGCAGGGCGGCCCCCGGCTGGGCCGTCAGGGCGACGTAGCGATCGACGATGGCCTGATAGGCCTCAGGCGACCATTTGGATTCTTGCGGAATGTCGGCCTGAACCAGACGCACCAGGGTCGGGCCGTCCACCCGCTTGGCCGACGACAGGCGCAGGGTTCCGAAGGCGAACAGGCCCGCCAGAACGGCGACGCCCAGACCGGCGGCGATCAGGCGCGGACGACGCGGGCCGCCGCTGGCCAGAAGACCCAAGGCCGAAACCGCCGCCAGCGTCACCAGCCCCAGGCCATAGACGCCGGCCACCGAGGCGAACTGCGACATGGCCGAACCCGCCTGCCAGCTGGCCCCGGTCGGGTTCCAGGGGAAGCCGGTCAGGACATGGCCTCGCAACCACTCCAGCAGGGCGAACAGGGCCGCAAACAGCAGGACGCGGCGCGCGCCTTGCGGGGCGAAGCGACGATAGAGGGCCGTGGCCGCGCCGAAGAAGAGCCCCAGCCCCATGGGCAGCAGGCTGGCGGCGAAGGGCGCCATCCAGGCCTGATCCTTGTTGACCAGGAAGGCCTCGGCCACCCACCAGCAGCCGATGAAGAAGTAAGAAAATCCGGCCAGCCAGCCGACCCAGAAGCCGCCCTTCACCGTGCGCGACCGTTCGGCCAGCAGCATCAGCAGCGGATAGCCCAGCAGGCCCGGCAGGATGCCGAACGGGGGATGCGCCAGGGCGGCGGCGGCGCCGGCCAGCAGGGCCAGGGCGATCCGTCCCCAGCGGTTCGTCAGCACGCCCCCCCAAAGGGCCGACAAACGGTCGTTCATGCATCAGCCTCGTGTTCGATGGCGTAGGGATCGGCGACGCCGAGCGCGGCCAGGATCTCGCGCTCCTCGGCCTCCATCTCCTCGGCCTCGGCCTCGTCTTCATGGTCGCGGCCCAAGAGGTGCAGCACCCCGTGGACGACCAGATGACTCAGATGATCGGAGAGGGTCTTGCCCTGGGTCTCGGCCTCGGCGGCGCAATAGGCATAGCCCAGCACCACGTCGCCCAGATGCGGAAAGGCGCTCTCAGCCGCCGGGAAGGACAGGACATTGGTCGGCCGATCCTTGTCGCGGAAGCGCGCGTTCAGATCCTGCACCCCGGCGTCGTCGGTCAGCAGCAGCACCACGTCGCCCTCGACCGCGCCCAGCGCCGCCGTCGCCGCGCGCAACACCACAGCGTCCACGTCAGGCAGGGCAGCCGTCCAGGCTGCGTCCTCGACCTCGATCTCGATCATCAGTCTTCGTCGTCCTCAAGATCGGCGGCGGGCCGCCCCCGCGCCGCATCGGCGTCATAGGCGCGCACGATACGCTCGACCATGGCGTGACGCACCACGTCCTCGGCCTTGAAGGCCTGAACGCCTACTCCCTTCACGTCCTCGAGGATGCGCAGGGCATGGCGCAGGCCGGAATCGCGCGGGTTCAGCAGGTCGATCTGCGACGGGTCGCCAGTGACGACCATGCGGGCGCCTTCACCCAGGCGGGTCAGGACCATCTTCATCTGCAGCCGCGAGGTGTTCTGCGCCTCGTCGACGATGATGAAGGCGTGACTGAGGGTGCGGCCGCGCATGAAGGCGATGGGGGCGGCTTCGATCTCGCCCTTCTCGCGGCGACGACGCACGTCCTCGACGCCAAGAATGTCGTTCAGCGCCTCCCAGATCGGGGCCAGATAGGGGTCGACCTTCTCGTTCAGATCGCCCGGCAGGAAGCCCAGCTTCTCGCCCGCCTCAACCGCCGGGCGGGTGATGACCAGCCGGTCCACCTGTCCGCGCCGCAGCAGGCTCGCGCCATAGGCCGCCGCCAGGAAGGTCTTGCCCGTGCCAGCCGGTCCAACGCCAAAGGTCAGTTCGCAGCGGCTGAGCAGGTCCAGATAGCGGGCCTGGGCCGCCGTCTTCGGCGCGATGGCGCCCCGCCGACCGACCGGCAGGGCGATGGCGTCGGGCACGACCCGGCCCTGATCAGCGCGCGGCTGCGCTACGGCGGCCCCCAGGGCCATGCGCACGTCGGCCTCGGTGATCTCGGCGCCCGTGTCCGCCCGTGTCGCCAGGACCACGACCACGCGCTTGGCCTGGGCCCGGTCCCGCGCCGAGCCGTTGATCGACACGCCCCCGCCCGGCGCCTCGACCAGCACCTTGAAGGCGTCTTCGATCAGGGCGACGTGGCGGCTGTTGGGGCCGATCACGGCCCGCAAGGCCTGATCGCTCAGGGACAGGAACTCGGACTCTCGCGCCATAGGTTTCCTTTTTTGGGCCCCTAACGCCTCGCTCGCGGAGCGAGGCTGCTTGAGGGGCCGTTTCTTGGGGTCCCTAACGCCTCGTCCGGCGGGATGAGGCTGCTTGAGGGACGCAGAATAATAAGCCGCCTCGTCGGAGGCGTGTGGAGCTAGATAGTGCCTTGATCGACGAGGCGCCCGTTCAAACTGTTCTGGGCGCCGCTGACGATCTCGACCGGAACGATCTGGCCCAGAAGATGATCCGCGCTATCGACGTGGACTGCCTGGAGATAGGGCGAGCGGCCGATGGCCTGACCGTCATACCGGCCCTTCTTTTCGAACAGGACCTTCAGGGTCTTGCCCGCCTGGGCGGCGTTGAACACAGTCTGCTGTTCGAACAGCAGGGCCTGAAGCCGGTGCAGCCGCTCCAGCGCCACGGCCTCCTCGACCTGGCCCGCCATGGTCGCGGCGGGCGTGCCGGGACGGGGCGAATAGACGAAGCTGAAGGCCCCCGCATAGGTGACCTGTCGCACCAGATCGAGGGTGTCCTCGAAGTCGCGATCCGTCTCTCCCGGGAAGCCGACGATGAAGTCGCCAGCGATGGCCATGTCGGGCCGGGCCGCACGGATGCGAGCGATCAGGTCGATGTACTTCTGACGCCCATGCTTGCGGTTCATCAGCCGCAGTACCCGGTCAGATCCGGCCTGAACCGGCAGATGCAGATAGGGCATCAGGGCGTCCAGATCGGCGTGGGCGGCGATCAGGTCGTCGCTCATGTCGTTGGCGTGGCTGGTCGTGTAGCGGATGCGGTCCAGGCCGGGAATTTCGGCCAGGGCGTAGGCCAGACGCGCCAGGGTGAAAGGCTTTCCGTCCGGTCCTTCGCCGTCATAGGCGTTGACGTTCTGGCCCAGCAGGGTGACCTCGCGCACGCCTCGGTCGGCCAGGGCGCGAGCCTCGGCCAGCACCGCCGCTACGGGACGGGACCACTCGGCGCCCCGCGTATAGGGCACGACGCAGAAGGTGCAGAACTTGTCGCAGCCCTCCTGCACCGTCAGGAAGGCGGTCGGGCCGTCGCCGCCGCGCGCGGCAGGCAGGGCGTCGAACTTTTCATGCGGGGCGAAGTCGGCGCCTATGCGCTCGCCGCGCGCCCGCGCCGTGCGGGTCAGCAGTTCCGGCAGCTGGTGGTAGGCCTGGGGTCCGACCACCAGATCGACCGCCGGCTGGCGCTTCATGATCTCCTCGCCCTCGGCCTGGGCGACGCAGCCGGCCACCGCGATGGTCATGCCGCCGTCGCCGCGCGCGACCTTGCGCTCGCGCATCTGCTTCAGCTTGCCCAGCTCGGAATAGACCTTCTCGGCGGCCCGTTCGCGGATGTGGCAGGTGTTGAGGATGACGAAGTCGGCGCCTTCGGGCGCGTCCGTGGTCGCATAACCCAGGGGGCGCAGGACGTCGGCCATACGCTCCGAGTCATAGACGTTCATCTGACAGCCGTAGGTCTTGATGAACAGGCGTTTGGGCGCCGCCGAAGCAGCCGCGCCATCCGCCGTTTCCACGAGCTTTTCGAGCGTATCAGTCATGCCCGGCTTATGATCGCCGAAACCGACGACGGCAAGGCGATCAGACGCAGGCTCAGCTGTCCGTGGGTTCGACGCGCGCGGCGTGACGCTTGTAGATCAGACCCTCGCGTTCGCCCGGCTCGACGCCCTCGATCGCGTGGCCGTAGAGCTCCAGCTTGTGACCGACCAGTTCGAAGCCCAGACGCTTGGCGATCTCAGTCTTCAAACGCTCGATCTCGGCGTCGAAGAACTCGATGACCTCACCGGTCTTGGTGTCGATCAGGTGGTCGTGGTGGTCGTCGCCCGCCTCTTCATACCGGCTGCGGCCATCGCCGAAGTCGTGCTTCTCGACTACGCCCGCCTCTTCGAACAGGCGCACGGTGCGATAGACGGTGGCGATCGAGATATGCGGATCGATGGCCGAGGCGCGGCGGTACAGCTCCTCGACGTCAGGGTGATCCTCGGCCTGCGACAGCACGCGGGCGATCACGCGCCGCTGTTCGGTCATACGCATGCCGCGGTCGGCGCAAAGTTTCTCGATCCGTTCCATGGGCCGGAGGATAGGCTGAGCCGTCGCCTTATGGAAGCTGTCGAGAAAAGTTCAGCGCCAGCACCAAGGCGTCCTCGCGACTTCCATCCGGACGCGCATAATATCCGCGACGACGCCCCGCTTCGGTGAACCCCGTGCGGGCGTAGAGGGCGCGGGCGGCGACATTGTCCTCGGCCACTTCCAGGAACATGCGCTCGGCCCCCAGCGCCGCCGCGCGCACCACGGCGGTCTCGACCAGACGCCCTCCCAGGCCGCCGCGGCGGGCGGCGGGCCGCACGGCCAGGGTCAGGATTTCGGCCTCATCGGCGACGACGCGGATCAGGATGAAGCCGTCCGGCTCTTCCACCGCAAAAACGCCCGGCGAGGCCAGAAGCGCCGATAGGCTGGCCTCATCCCACGGCGTCTCGAACGCCTCGGCGTGGAGGGCGGCGAGGGCCTCGGTCACGATGCGGGCGGGCGCGGCTGTCCCGGCAGACGGCTGGGCGGCGTGGCGTCGGGCGCGCGCAGATAGAGGGGACGGGGCACGGCGGTCGCCGGATCGGCGGCGGCGGTCAGCCGGGCCAGGGCCTCGGGCGTCGGCGCCGCCAGCGGCTCCGAGACGGCCTCTCCGAAACGATCAGGGAAGGTCTCGCTCAACAGCACTGCGCCCGACCCGACCAGGGTCGGCGCGACGTCCGCCTCAAGAATGCGTTCAACGGCGACGTCCAGCGGCAGGGCCTCGGCTGCGTCCAGGGCGACGCCGTCGCGGAACAGGCGCGCATAGACCTGACCCCGACGGGCGTCGATGACGGCGGCGACCAGACCCCCGGCCTCGACCGAGGCGGCGAGGGCGTTCAGCGTCGAGACGCCGACGACCGGACGAGACAGCGCCGCGCCCAGACCCTGCGCAAAGGCCAAACCGACGCGCAGGCCGGTGAAGGAGCCCGGCCCCACCGTGACGCCGATCCGGTCAAGCGCTCCGAAGCCGCCGCCCGCGTCAGCCACGGCGTCGCGGGCCATGCCGGCCAGACGCTCCTGATGGCCCTTGGTCATCAGTTCGGTGCGCAGGCCCAGCAGGCGCCCGTCCTCGACCACAGCGGCCGAACAGGCGCCCAGCGCCGTATCCACGATCAGAACTCTCATCGCGGCCTTCCTATCGGGGCGATCAGGCCGACGCCAGCGCCGCGACCACCCGCGTCACCGCCTGACGCACGGCCGGATCGGCGATGCGCGGAAAGGCCTCGGCCAGGGCGCGTCCGTCCGCTGTCGCGGTCAGGGCATGAAGTCCCGCCATCGGATCGGCGTCTTCCGTCCGCGCCGGAAAGAAGTCAGCCACCGAACAGCCCAGGACTGTCGCGACCTGATGCAGGCGAGAGGCCGAGACGCGGTTGGCGCCCTTTTCGTATTTTTGAATCTGCTGGAAGCTGACGCCCAGTTGCACGGCCAGGGCCGTCTGCGACAGGCCCAGTGCCGAACGGCGCGCCGCCATCCGCAAGCCCACGACGGCGTCGATATCCTGAGTACGGCGGTTCATGGGCGGCGCCTCCCTGACGATGACGACCGCAGAGTTTCATGAAGCCCAATGAAACACAACTGTTTCGTTTCATCATTCATCCAGGCGCGCGACGACCGCCGAGACGGCGCGGGCCTGGGCGCGCGGAATTCGCTCGATGGTCAGCAGGGCGCCGGCGCCGCGCACCACCAGTTCCGCCTCGTCAGACCGGACGTAGAGGCGCGCGCGCAGAGAGCCGTCGTCCATCTCGATGACACAGCCCTGATCCCGGCGCGGCCAGCGGCCTGGTGCGTACTCGAGCACCGTTCCGGCTGCTGCCCAGGGGGCCAGGTCGTCGGTGGAGAGTTGCAGCCGCCGCTTGGAGACCGGCGCGGCTTCAAAGGCGCGACCGCGCGCCTGAAGGCCGTCAGCACTGGGTTTAGGCTGAGGGGCAGGGGCGGCGCCGATCAGAAGGGCCAGATCCTCGGGCGTGGCGTCCAGGGCGCCCGTCAGACGGCGCTGCACGTCGGGGCGGAACAGACCGGGGCGCTTGCCGGCCTCGTACAGGCCCCAGCCCTGGCTGGTCATGCCGATCCTCTGCCCGGCCTCGGCCTGGCTCAACCCGCGCTCGCGGCGCAGCGCGGACAGCGCCTCGCCGAGGGCGCGTCCCTCGGCGCCGACGTCCTCATTGGAATTGAAGCGGGCCATGCGGCGATCATGCCCCACGGCCCGTTCGGACGATAGTGTTTCATGTGAAACATCATTCTCGAGGAGCCGCGATCAGAAGGCTCCGCCTTCTCGACCCGACGCGAGCGTTGTTGTGGGCCGCGGTCAGAAGGCTCCGCCTTCTCGACCCGACGCGGCCTGGCGCTTCGCGCGCGCTCAAGCAGCGAGCGACCGCGCCTACAGCGGTAGCGCCCTTAAATCACCTGCTCGACGCTGGTCACTTCGGGGATGTAGTGGCGCATCATCTGCTCGACGCCGGACTTCAAGGTGGCCGAGGAGGAGGGGCAGCCCGAGCAGGCGCCGCGCATCCGCAGGCGCAGGACGCCGGTTTCCAGATCGAAATGGTCGAACAGGATGTCGCCGCCGTCCTGAGCCACGGCCGGGCGGATACGGCTGTCCAGCAAACCCTTGATCTCGGCGACGATCTCGCTGTCCTCGCCGGCGTCTTCAGCCGCCGCCTCGACGCCGCGCGTCAGCGGCGCGCCGGAGACGAAGTGATCCATGATGACCGCCAAAATGGGGGCTTTCATCTGGCTCCACTCCAGCCCCTGGGCGGCGCGCGTCACCGAGACATAGTCGGCGCCGAAAAAGACGCCTTCGACGCCCTCCAGCTCGAACAGAGCCTCAGCCAGCGGCGAGGCCGCCGCTTCGTCGATGGTGCGATATTCTAGAACGCCCTCGGGCGCCACGTCACGGCCCGGCAGGAATTTCAGGACATTGGGGTTGGGCGTGGGTTCGGTCTGGATGAACATGGGCGGGAGATGCGCTCCCTGCGCGACATCTTCAAGACCCGCGCACTGCGCTAATCGTCGCTCAAGCAGCGAGCCGCCGCGCGGCGAGCGATAGCGCCCTGATAATCACGCCAGGTCCTCGATGTCGGCTTCGGTCAGTTCGCCGGGGACGATGGTCACGGGCAGCTTGCGGCCGGTGAAGGCTCCGCCCTGTTTCAACACGGCGGAGACGAGAGGCCCCGGACCGCGCGAGCCCGAGCCCGCCGCGAGGACCAGGATCTTGATGTCGGGGTCGGCCCCGACGGTCTTGCGAATGGCGCCCTGGGGATCGCCTTCTTCGATGATGAAGATAGGCGCGGAGCCGGACTTGTCAGCGGCTTCCTCGCCGATGCGGGTCAGAAGGGCCTCGGCCTCTTCGCGCTGCTGGCGGCGGATTTCGTCGCGGACGCCGGACCAGTGCTCGTCCGAGCCCCCGGGCAGGGCGCGCAGCAGAACGACGCGGCCGCCGGTCGACTTGGCCCGACGCGCGGCGTAGCCCAGGGCCGCGCCGAACTCGGGGCTGTCGTCGACGACGACGAGAAACTTCCTGGGCATGGGGGTCTTCTTGCCTTGCGGATCTCTGAACAGCGGCGTCCACCTAGCCCGAAGCGGCCCCAAACGCCAAGGCCCGCCCGCCTCGTCGCGAACGACGAAACGAGCGGGCCCTGAACCGACGCCGAAGCGCGCGGTTATGCGCTCAAGTAGCGAGGCTCCGCGAGCCGAGCGTAGCGCCCCAAGACTCGCTCAAGCAGCGAGCGACCGCGTCGCTCGCGTTAGCGCTCTTGGGAAGCGTCTTAGCTTCCCAGAACCTCCCGGATAGCCCCGTTGGCGATGGTCAGCTTGGCGAAGGTCCAGCCGGCGCCCGAGGCTTCGATCTCGTCCACGGCGGCGCGCAGAGCCTCGACCTGGCCCATGCGGGCGCCGATCCAGGAATCCACGGCCTTCTCGGCGCTTTCCTCGCCCGCGCCTGCCGCCTCGGCCGACGCCAGGGCCACGGCGCGGGTCAGCTGCTGCTGCTCGGCGCTCAGGTCCTGGATCAGGCGACGCACGGCCAGACGATCGAAGTGATCGCCCGACGCGATCGAGCCGGCGGCGACGCGCAGACGGTCGAAGTCGAAGGCGGCGCCCACCTGGTGATAGAGGCGGGCCATGGCCGGGGCGCTCCAGCCCAGTTCATTGGCCAGATCGCCGATGTCCGCCGTGGCCACCATGGGCCGCAGCAGGGCGATGTCGCGCGCCAGGTCTTCGGGGGCGCCCAGGGCCACGAAGGCCTGGACCCGGCCCTCGAAGCGCTGTTGCTCGAAGCGCGACAGCACCGCGGGACCAGCGGTGCGCAGGGCGTCGGCGGCCGGTTGATAGGCAGCGATCATGCCGCCGACCGTGGTTTCCGTGCGGGCGGCGCGACGGGCCAGCCAGTAGGTCTGGCGACGCAGGACCAGGGCGATCTCGCGATAGAGGGCCGTCTGGGCCTCGGCCGGGATCTTGAGGTCCAGGGCCGAGACGGCCTTCCAGGCCTGATCCAGGCGGAAGACCTGACGCGCGGTTTCAAAGGCCGTGACCATGGCCGCCGTGTCGCATTCCGCCGCCGCGCGCAGGCGGTCGGGGAAGGTCGCGCCCGCCATGTTGACGATCTCGTTCGACAGCACCGTGGCGATGATGTCGCGACGCAGGCGGTGGCCCTTCATGTCCTCTTCGAACTGGGCCAGCGGGGCCGGGAAGTAGTGGACCAGCAGGCGCTCGAAGAAGGCGTCGTCGGGCGCCGAAGACCCGACGATCTCGTCGAACAGCTCCAGCTTGGAATAGGCCGTCAACACCGCCAGTTCGGGACGGGTCAGGGCCGAGCCCTGCGCCTTCATCTCGGCCATGCGGGCGTCGTCGGGCAGGTATTCCACCGCGCGGTTCAGCTTACCCAGGGCCGTCAGGTGCTGCATGAAGGCCTGCTGGGCGTCCAGCGCATCCGCGCCTTCGGCCTGTTGCAGGGTCAGGGCCAGGGTCTGGTCGTAGTTGTGGGCCAGGACCTTGTCGGCGACCTCGTCGGTCATCGACTTCAGCAGGGCGTTGCGGTCCTCGGCCTTGAGGCGGCCCGAGGCGATGGCGCCGCCGGTGAGGATCTTGATGTTCACCTCATGGTCGGACGAGTCCACGCCCGCCGAGTTGTCGATGGCGTCGGTGTTGATGCGGGCGCCCGCGCGCGCCGATTCGATGCGGCCCAGCTGGGTCATGCCCAGGTTGGCGCCTTCGCCGATGACCTTGGCCCGGACCTCGCCGCCGTTGATGCGGATGGCGTCGTTGGCCTTGTCGCCGGCCTGGGCGTTGGTCTCGCCCGCGCCCTTGATGTAGGTGCCGATGCCGCCGAAGTAGAGCAGCTCGGCGCGCGCCTTAAGGATGGCCTGCATCAGGGTCGTCGGGTCGACGGTGTCGGCCTCGATGTCCAGCAGGGCCTTGATCTGCGGCGTCAGGGTGATGGTCTTGGCCGCGCGCGAGAAGACGCCGCCGCCTTCCGAGATCAGGCTCTTGTCATAGTCCTGCCAGCTGGTGCGCGGGGTTTCGAACAGGCGCTTGCGCTCTTCCCACGACTTGGCCGGGTCCGGGTTCGGGTCGATGAAGATGTCGCGGTGATCGAAGGCGGCCACGACCTGCGTCGCCTTGGACAGCAGCATGCCGTTGCCGAAAACGTCGCCGGACATGTCGCCCACGCCGACCACGGTGAAGGGCTCGGACTGGATGTCCTTGCCCATCTCGCGGAAGTGGCGCTTGACGGCCTCCCAGGCGCCGCGCGCCGTGATGCCCATCTCCTTGTGGTCGTAGCCGGCGGAACCGCCCGAGGCGAAGGCGTCGTCCAGCCAGAAGCCGTAGGACTGGCTCACGCCGTTGGCGATGTCGGAGAAGGTCGCCGTGCCCTTGTCAGCGGCCACGACCAGATAGGGGTCGTCGCCTTCCCAGGCCATGACATTGGCCGGGCGGATGGGCGCGCCCTCGCCGACGATGTTGTCGGTGATGTCCAGCAGACCGGACAGGAAGGTCTTGTAGGCGCGGATGGCCTCGGCCTGGATGGCGTCGCGGTCGCCGCCGACCGGCAGGCATTTGGGATAGAAGCCGCCCTTGGAGCCGACCGGCACGATGACCGAGTTCTTGACCTGCTGCGCCTTCACCAGGCCCAGGACCTCGGTGCGGAAGTCGTCGCGACGGTCCGACCAGCGCAGGCCGCCGCGCGCCACGGGGCCGAAGCGCAGGTGGACGCCCTCGATGTGCGGGGCCCAGACGAAGATTTCGCGGAAGGGTTTGGGCAGGGGCAGGTCTTCAAGCTCGCGCGAGGCGATCTTGATCGAGATGTGCGCCTTGGGCGTGCCCTCGGCGTCGACCTGATAGAAGTTGGTGCGCTTGACGGCGCCGATCAGCAGGGCGATGCGGCGCAGCACCCGGTCGTGATCCAGGCTCTTCACGTCCTGCAACAGGGCGATGATCTTGTCGTTCAGCTCGGCGACCAGGGCTTCGCGGTCGGCGACCGAGCCGCCGTCGGCCGGGTCGAACTTGGCCTTGAACAGCGACAGGATGGCGCGGGCCACGGTCGGATATTCGCGCAAGGCCGCTTCCTGTACCGTCTGCGACGGGTCCAGCCCGGTCTGCTGGCGATAGCGGGCGAGGGTGCGGATCAGGGCCGCTTCGCGCCAGTCGACGCCCAGCTCCAGCACCAGGCGGTTGAAGCCGTCGCTCTCGGTGCGGCCGGTCCAGACCGCCGAGAAGGCGGCCTCGAACGGGGCCTTGATGTCGGCGAAGGTCAGGCTCTCGCCGCGCGGGTCTTCCAGCAGGAAGTCGTGGATATAGATGGGGGCGTCGCCCGTGGTGCGGACGACGTGGTCCGATTCTTCCAGCGTCTTCAGGCCCATGTCGGCCAGGATCGGCAGGACGTCGGACAGCGGCACGGCCGAGCCGCGACGATAGAGCTTGAAGCGGAACTGCAGCGCGCTTTCGTCCGCCGTGCGGAAGGCGCGGACGGTCACCGGCTCGGCGTGAACGCCGTCGGCCATCGAGCCGTCGTTCAGACGGTCGAACTGCTCCAGGTCGGCCACGGCCTCGGCGGCGTCATAGCGATCGCGGTAGGAGACGCCGAAGCTCTCGGCCCATTTGGCGCTGGTCGGGCCGACCGCCACTTCATCGACATCGGCGGCGCGCAGGGCGGTTTCGAAACGGTCGATCCAGCTGCGCCCGGCCTCGGCCACCTCGGCCTCCAGGGCCTTGAGATCGGGGTTGAGGTGAGCGCCGGGCTCGACGCCGATGATGTAGTGGACGCGCGTCAGCGGCTGGTCCGACAGCTGCGGATACCAGGCCGAAACCCGGCCGCCCCAGGCCTTGGCCAAGATGCCGCCGATGCGCTGGCGCAGGCCGGCGTCGAAGCGTTCGCGCGGAATGAAGCAGAGCACCGAGACGAAGCGGTCGAACGGGTCCTGACGCGAGAACAGCCGGATGCGCGGGCGGTCGTACAGGTGCAGGATGCCCAGCGCCGTTTCCAGCAGCTCGTCCTCGCTGATCTGGAAGAGCTCGTCGCGCGGGTAGTTCTCCAGGATATTCTTCAGGCGCTTGTAGTTGTGGCTGCCCGGCGCCTTGCCGGCGCGCTCCAGGGCGTTGGCCACCTTGCGCCGGATCAGCGGCACCTCCTTGGCCATCTTGTCATAGGCCTCGGCGGTGAACAGGCCGACGAAACGGGTCTCGCCCGAGGCCTTACCGTCCGCGCCGTAACGCTTGACCCCGACATAGTCCATGTAGGCGCGGCGATGGACGCGGCTGCGGATATTGGCCTTGGCCACCGTCACCGGCTCGCTGAGGTCCAGCTGACGCTGCATGGCGGCGGTCAGGACGGCCGGTTCCGAGGCGCGACGCAGGACGCGGCGCTCGGGATCGCCGAGGACGCCCAGGCCCTGATCCGAGACCTCCAGCGGGGCCTCGGCGGCATAACCGCCGTCGGCCTTGCGCGGATAGGCGTAGTCGCGGGCGCCGAGGAAGACGAAGTGGTCGCTCTTGGCCCAGCGCAGGAAGGCGATGTTTTCTTCCAGCACGGCAGGATCGACGGCGGCGGGCGGCGCGGTTTCCAGATGCTCGACGGCGTCGCGCATCGCCTGAACCATGGCGCCGTGGTCGCCCACGGCGGCGCGCACGTCGGCCATGGCCTGGGCCAGGCCTTCGCCCAGAACGTCGCGACGTTCCTGGGGCAGGGGATCGACGATGACGATGATCAGCGAGTCGCGACGCCCGGCCTCGATCTCGGCCACCGGGTGGAACAGGGCGCGGACGGTGACGCCGGCGTCAGCCAGCTCGCCCAGGACGCTGTCGACCAGGAAAGGGGCGTCGTCCTGAAGGATCAGGACGCTGTCATAGCCGGTCGGCGCGCCGTCAGCCCCGACCAGGGCGCCGACGGTGACGCGGGCCGGTTCGCCGGCCTGACGCGTCTTGGCCGAGCGCCACACCTGGGCCAGCAGGGCCGCCAGGTCGTCGCCGCCCAGTTCGGGGGTCTCATCGGCGGCGTAGTCGTCGAAGGCCTGGGCCAGGAAGGACTTTTCGGCAGCGCCCGGCGGGCCGTCGACAATGCGCGCATAGGCCGCCTCCAGCGCCTCCAGGGTGGCTGGCGTGGCGGAAACAGTGCGCGAAGCGGCGGACATGGTGAGGTCTCGGACAGCACGGCCAGCGGCCGCAGGGATTTTGACGGGCGCACCTTAGCGCGGCTGGCGAAACTGGCTAGGCCGCGAGGGGCGCCTAAGACCCTGAATTCCTGTGTGCAGCGCACCATGTTGCGCGAGAGGCCCACTGCGGAGTGTTTCCTCCTCCACAAGGCCACAATGACGACAGCAATCGCCCCATTTCCGCCCGGATCAGCACGGCGCGCCGGTTGAACCGGGCCCTAAAACGAACAAGGCCGTCGAACGTAAACGCTCGACGGCCTGCTCGGGTCCGGCGCAGGAGGGGGAGGGAGCGCCGGTCCTCTGGACTTCGCGGCCGGAGGGGGAAGGGAGGCCGCGTCGTCTGATTGAAGAGATAGTCGGCAGATATGGCGGATCAAGGGCAGGATCAGCCTTCATTCCGTTCTTTTTCATGCGGCGCCTTGCCGCGCCCCCACAGACGCTTGAACCAACCATCCCCGCGATCCTTCTTCGCCTCCGCCGTGCGCGGGGCATAGGGCTCGCCGTCGCCGGAGAGCAGGACCGCCATCCAGCGCGAGCCCTTGAACTCGGCCAGGATGGCCATGGCCATGACCGCCAGCGGCGTGGACAGGAACATCCCCGGCACGCCCCACATCTTGCCCCACAGAGCCAGGGCCAGCAGGACCACCACGGGATCGATGTTCTGATTGTCGCCCTGCATGCGCGGCTGAACCAGATTGCCGACCACAAACAGCAGGGTCTGCAAACCGATCAGGAGGATCAGGGCGGGCCAGTAGCTCTCGAACTGAACCAAGGCGAACAGGGGCGGGGCGAGGCCGGCGATGGCCCCGCCCAACACGGGAATAAAGCCGACGATGAAGATGACAAAGGTCCAGAACTCGGCGTTCTGAAGTCCCACCGCCCGCATCATGGCCCAGGCCACGGCGCAGATCATGACGCCGGTGACGGCCTGGACCCACAGATAGCCCTCGACCCCGCCGCGCACGCGGTTGAACACCTCCAGCGCCTCGTTGCGCGCCCCCCGGTCGGGGAACATGGCGACGATCTTCTTCCGAAAGCCCGCCTGCGAAGCCAGCAGGAAGCCCAGATAGACCATGACGAAGAAGGCGCCCGAGGCGACCCCTTGCGCCTGCATCGCCGCCTGGGTCAGCCAACCGCGCACGTCGATGCCGGCGATCAGATCCTGAAGGGTCGGGGGCTCCTTGACCCCGACGAGGCCGCTGACGTCAGCGATGATATGGTCGAGGCGGGGGCCGATGCCGGCTGAGGCGCCCGAGGCGTCGGTGAAGAAGCCCGCCGCCCCGTCGACGATGATCCAGATCGACAGCAGGAAGCCGATCACCACGACGATCAGGGCCGCCGCCCCGGCGAAGCGCGACGGCACCGGGGTGCGATGCTCGATGGCGCGCTTCATCCCGTCGATCATGATCATCAGGAAGATGGCCATGGCCAGGGGGGTCAGGATGTCCCGCAGCCAATAGAGCGCCGCCCCGCCCGCCACGACGGCGATCAGGACCAGGGCGTTGCGCGCGACCGAGGAGGTCGGAACCGTGAGAGGCAGTTTCATGAGCGGGACTGTCGGGGGCGTCGGGGACAGCGTCAATCGCTGTAAAGCCTCGCGGTTCCGCCTTGCAGCCCCCGCCGTGTCAGATAACCATACGCCGGAAGCCGGAGACCGCCCGAATGACCGACAATCCCGCCGCCCTCTTCCTCGGCCAGTCCTTCGAGGGCGCCGCTGAAACCCTGCTGTTCAAGCGCGCCAACCGCCACGGCGTGGTGGCGGGCGCCACCGGCACCGGGAAGACAGTGACCCTGCAGATCATGGCCCAGGGCTTTTCCGAGGCCGGCGTCCCGGTCTTCTGCGCCGACGTGAAGGGCGACCTGTCGGGGATCAGCCAGCCGGGCGATACGGCCCGGTTCGCCGAGCGCGCCGGCCAGATGGGGCTGACCCTGACCGGCAAGGCCGCGCCCGTCGTCTTCTGGGACCTGTACGGCCAGAAGGGGCACCCGATCCGCGCCACCGTGTCCGACGTCGGCCCGACCCTGCTGGCCCGGATGCTGGAGCTGAACGACGTGCAGGAAGGGGTCCTGACCGTCGCCTTCCACGTCGCCGACAAGGAGGGCCTGCTGCTGCTGGACCTCGAGGACCTGCGCGCCCTGCTGGCCTATGTCGGCGAAAACGCCCAGACCATCGGCCGCGAAGTCGGCAATGTCTCGCCCACCTCCATCGCCGCCATCCAGCGCGCTCTGCTGCAACTGGAGCAGCAGGGGGGCAAGGCCTTCTTCGGCGAACCGGCCCTGCGGCTGGAGGACATGATGCGCACCTCGCTGGACGGACGGGGTCAGGTCAATGTGCTGGATTCCACCCGGCTGATGAACAGCCCGCGCCTGTATGCGGCCTTCCTGCTGTGGCTGCTGTCGGAACTGTTCGAGCAGCTGCCCGAGATCGGCGACCCGGAGAAGCCGCGCCTGGTCTTCTTCTTCGACGAGGCCCACCTGCTGTTCAACGACGCGCCCAAGGGCCTGCTGGAAAAGGTGGAGCAGGTGGTGCGTCTGATCCGCTCCAAGGGCGTCGGGGTCTATTTCGTCACCCAGAACCCGGCCGACATCCCGGACACCGTCCTGGCCCAGCTGGGCAACCGGGTGCAGCACGCCCTGCGCGCCTATACCCCCGCTGAACAGAAGGGCCTGCGCGCCGCGGCCCAGAGCTTCCGCACCAATCCCGCCTTCGACACCGCCGAGGCCATTCAGGGCCTGGGGGTGGGCGAGGCCCTGGTCTCGACGCTCGATGAGAAGGGCGCCCCGACCGTGGTGGCCCAGACGAAAATCCGTCCGCCGGACTCGCGCCTCGGCCCCGCTACCGACGCCGAACGCGCCGCCGTCATGGCCGCCAGCCCGGTGCGCGGGACCTATGACACCGCCGTCAACCGCGAGTCCGCCGAAGAGGTGCTGAACGCCCGCCGCGCCCAGGCCGAGCGCATCGAGGCCGAAACCGCCGCCGCCTCGGCCCAGGCCAAGGCGACGGAGAAGGCCGCCCGTTCCGCCCCCGCCCCGGCGCGCGAACGCGCCGCGCCGCGCCCCCGCGCCTCGTCCCGTCAGACCCCGATGGAAGCCCTGACCAAGTCCGTCCTGCGCACCGCCGGCTCGACCATCACCCGCGAACTCCTGCGCGGCGTTCTGGGCAGTCTTAAGCGGCGGTAGAGAGAGTCAGCAAAGGGTGGTTAGCGGACATACGACGAGTGTATATATACCGGCGTTCTATTGAACCTATAGGCAGTTTGTGTGGTGTTTTCGTCATGAAAATCACAGCGATCTTATTGCTTGCCATTTATACTGGCTTGGCCGGATGGATGTATACGCGAGCGAACATGCGCTTTGGCCGTCACGCCAAACTGCCCATGCAGTGGGGATTTAACAAACAGCCGAACTGGTATGCGCCTCGTCGTCTCGCGCTAACCTTCACCCCATTACTTAGCGGAATCGGCTTTATTGCAGCAGCTCTCTCGATTGCCTGGATGCCGGGGCCGATGGACGTCGATGGCAATCAAGCGGCACTGCTGCTTTTGGGATTGGGAGCCTTCGGTCTAGCCGTATATGCAGGATACCTGTGGCTGGTGGAGCGATGGGATCGTCATGCCCCCGATGTTGCGGATAAAGACGCCTCACCTCCGCTTCGGATCGAATGCAGCCCTGACCTCCCGCCTCACCCCTTCGGCGTCAGCCGCCACATCCGCAAGGGATGCCGCACGGCGCCGGCTTCCTGCCCAGCCGCATCCCCCCGGCCGATGTAGAGGTCGGCGCGGACGGGGCCGCGAATGGCCGAGCCGGTATCGAGCGCCATGACCAGGCCGCGATAGCTGGCCCTGGCCCCGACCAAATTGCCGCCGTCGGCCTCGATCCACACGGCGTCGCCATAGGTCCAGCGCGACGGGTCCACGGCCACCGAGCGGCGCGCGGGCAGGGGGACGCCGGCGGCGCCGGTGGCCTCCTTGCCGTCGTCGGGACTGACGGTGAAGAAGATGTAGCGCGGGTTCAGGGCCATGACCGCGCGCGCCTCGGCCCCGCGATGGGCCGAGAGCCAACCGCGAATGGCGTCGCCCGAGGTGCCGTTGGTCGGCAGCAATCCGCGCTCGGCCATGGGGCGCGCGATGCCGACGAACTGAGCCCCATTATCGGCGGCGTAGGCGGCGCGCAGCCGGGCGCCGTCCGGGAAGGTCAGGGTGCCTGAGCCCTGGATCTGCAGGAAGAAGAGGTCCTCGGCCCGCATCCAGGCTAGGGCGGTCGATTGGGCCGAACCGGCCTCGATGGCGCTGCGGTCGCCCACCTCCGACAGATTGGCCGGACGGCTGAGCACCGGGGCGTCGAACTCGTCGTCGGGGACGCGGCGGGCCGGATACTCGGGTGCGAAATAGGCAGTCAGCAGGCCGGCGCGGCCGTCGTCGGTACGGGCCTCGACGGCGACAAAGTTGGCTTCGAGGAAGGCGCGGGCCTCGCTAGGCGACAGGCGCGCAGACGACAAACCGCGAGCGCGGACGCAGACGGCGTCGGCGCCGCCACGTCGGGCCGGGGCGCAACCGATGGCATAGGCACGAAAGGCGGCCAGATGGTCTTCCTCGGCCCAGCCGGGCAGGGCGCTCAGGCTCATGCCGTCAACCGAGGTCTTGGGCGGCGAGATCGGTCCGGGGCCGGTCGGCGTCGGCGGCGTCACGCGCGGCGTCGAAGCGCAGGCGGCTGCGAACAGCAGCAGCGACAGGGCGCCGAGCTTCATCACGCCCGACCGCCCCCATTGCGGGACGGGCGGCAGGGCGAACGCCGACATCAGGCGCTGGCCGGCTCGACGCGCGCGAGGACCCAGTTGGGATCGGCGGCGCCCAGGGCGCGCTCGAAGGTCCACAGTTCGGCGGTGCGGCGCTCTTCCGTCGTCGGCTCCCCCTCGGCGGGAGTGACGGTGCTGCGCATCTCGGCCAGGAAGCGGACCTTGGCGACGGCGCGGTCGTCCTTGACCGTCGCCAGCTCCAGGTCGGCGCGAGGCGTATGCAGGAACTCGGCCTGCTCACGCTCGCCGCGCGCTTCGCGGGCCGCGATGCCGACTTCGAACGAGGTCATGACCGAGGGGGTCAGCAGGGGGCGCAGAGCCTCGCGGTCGCCGGCGGCGTAGCCGCGCACGATGGTCTCATAGGCCTGACGCGCGCCTTCGATGAAGCGGGCGGGATCAAAGGCCGGGTCGCGGGCTTTCAGACCGGCGACGGCGGCGGCCGTGGCGGCGTCCAGGCTCGGCGTGGCGGGGGCCTGCCCCTGGCCGCCGATGGCGGCGGCCAGGGGCAGGCGGGCGTCTTCCTGAGGCTGACGCCCGACCTTCTTGCCCAGCACATTATAGAGCATGAACAGCAGCACCGCGGCGACGATGGCGAACATGACGATCTGGAATTGGATGGGCACGGGCTTCACCTGATTGGCGCGCGCCCAAGGGGGGGCGACGGGCGCGCATCTGTTATGGTGAGGATTAGGGGGCGATCTCGCCATACGCAAGGCAAGGGGGGCTCAGAACGCGGGTCTCGCCGTTGCGGCCAATAGCCTCGCCGTGGTAGTCGCGGGCCCTTCACCCCGGGCCCGGAGCGGTCCGGCGTCCCTTAGTTTTCAGACTGACGGCTACCTTCATGACCGACGCCACCGCCCCCGCCGACACCGCCAACGGCCAGACCGAGACGATGGAAGGCCAGGGCCAGCCCGCCGGTCCCGGTTTCCGCATCATGGCGCAGTACGTCCGCGACCTGTCCTTCGAGAACCCGCGCGCGCCGGAAAGCCTGCGCATCGAGGGCAAGCCCGCCATCGACATGGGCGTGGAAATGAACGCGGCCGGTCGTCCCGACGGCCTGTTCGAGCTGGACCTGAAGCTTTCGGTCAAGGCCACGGGCGACGACAAGACCCCAGTGTTTCACGTGGAACTCGTCTATGGCGGCCTGTTCGCCCTGACCGGAGTCGCCCCGCAGGACATCGAGCCCATGCTGCTGATCGAATGCCCGCGCTACCTCTTCCCCTTCGCGCGCCAGATCATCGCCCAGGCCACCTCGGACGGCGGCTTCTACCCGCCCTTCATGGTCGACCCGATCGACTTCGCCGCCATCTACGTCGCCCGCCAGCAGCAGATCGCCAGCGGCCCGGCCGAAACCGGCCAGGCGTAATTTAAGTAAGACCGCTACCGCGAAGCGCGCGGCGCCTCGCTGCTTGAGCGGAAGAGGTGAGGGACGTCCTTGGGGGCGTCCCTTTTTCTATGTGGAAAGAAAACCATGATGCTGAAGGTCATCGCCGAGGACTTCATCAAGCCCGGGCATGTCGAAACCGTCATGCCGCTCTATCGCGAGTTGGTGCGCCTGACGCGGCAAGAGCCCCTGTGCGTCGCCTATGATCTGTTTGCGGATCAGCGCCAGCCCGGCCACTTCATCTTCATCGAGGAATGGCCCGATCAGGCGGCGCTGGACGCCCACTGCGCCAGCGAGCATTTCCGCCGTCTGGCGCCGCAGATCGACGCCCATCACGACAAGCCCGGGACCTACATCCTGATGAACGCCGTGGTCTAGGCCGCCGCCTCGTCCTTGGCTTCGACCTCGACGGTCACGCCGTAACCCGCCCACAGGCTGTAGTCTTTCAGCGTGGACTTCAGGAAGGCCAGATGCGCCGCCTGTTCCGCCTCGGTCGAGCGCAACGGCAGGGGGTTGGGCCGCGCCCCGTGGCTGACCGACGCCGCCGCCGCCACGGCCTGCGGGCTGCGGGTCGTGGTCAGGTCAAGCGCCCGTTCCTTGCCGCCGCGCAGCTCCAGATAGACCTCGGCCAGCAGGCGGGAGTCGATCAGGGCGCCGTGCAGGGTGCGGTCGACCAGAGAGATCTTGAAGCGCTTGCACAGGGCGTCCAGCGAGTTGGGCATGCCCGGAAACCGCTTCTGCGCCAACTGCAGGGTGTCAATCCACCGCTCCTGCGGCGGCGGCTTCTGGCCGATACGGCTGTACTCGAAGTCGATGAAGTTGCGGTCGAAGTTGGCGTTGTGCGCGATCAGAGGCGCATCGCCGACGAACTCCAGCAGGTCGGCGGCGATCTCGTGGAACTTCGGCGCATTCTTGACGTGCTCGTCGGTGATGCCGTGGACCCGGATCGCATCCGGCGGGATCAGCCGCTCGGGATTGACCAGACGGTGAAAGGTCCGTCCCGTCGGCAGCAGGTCATGGATCTCGATGCAGCCGACCTCGATCAGACGGTCGCCCGTCTTGGGATCGAAGCCAGTGGTTTCGGTGTCGAGAACGATTTCGCGGGCCATGCCCCTTAATGAGGCAAGCCGCATCGCAACGGAAGGGCGGCCTCAGCCTCGGCGCGGAGGCGTCCACGCGGGATCAAGAACTGTCCCCACGATTTGGGCCACCTGTTCGCGAGCCGCGTCCAGCCCGCGCCCAGTGTCGACCAGAAAGTCGGCACGGCGGCGTTTCTCGGCGTCGGGCATTTGCCGGGCCAGGATGGCCTCGAAGCGGTCGCGGGTCATGCCGGGGCGGGCCAGGACGCGCGCCGCCTGGATCTCGGGATCGGCGGTGACCACGACCACGGCGTCCACGAAGGCGTCCCCGCCGGTCTCGAACAGCAGGGGGATGTCGAGGACCGCCAGACGCACCCCTTCGGCCCGCGCCGCCGCCAGATCCTGAGCTCGGTCCTGGGCCACCAGAGGATGGACGATGGCTTCCAGGCGTTTGAAGGCGGTCTCGTCACTACCGAGCGCCTCAGCCAGACGGGTGCGGTCCACGGCGCCGTCCACGACCACGCCAAGGAAGGCCTGACCCAGGGGTTCGACCGCCGCCCCGCCCCGCGCATAGAGGCGATGCACCGCGGCGTCGGCGTCCCAGACCAGGGCGCCTTCGTCGGCGAACATCCGTCCCGTAGTGGACTTGCCCATGCCAATCGAGCCGGTCAGGCCGAGGATGATCACGCGGCTTCTCCCAGATGGACCAGCAGCAGGGCGCGCAAGTCCAGCGGCGGCGGCGGACGGCGGAACAGGGCGGTGAACGAAGGGGTCGCCTGACCGATCAGCATGGCCAGACCGTCCACCGTGGTTAGACCGCGCGCTCGTGCCGCCGCCAGGAAGGGGGTGACGACGGGCTTGTAGGTCATGTCCATGACCACGGCGCTCGGTTTCAACGCCGACAGGTCGATGCTCGGCTGAACGCTCAGCGCATTGATGACCAGATCGGCTTCAGCCAGGGCGGTCTCATCGGCGACGCTGACCGCGGATCCCAGATCGGCGGCCAGGGCCTCGGCCCGATCGCGCGACCGGTTAAGGATGCGGATGCTCGCCCCGGCCTCGATCAGCGCCCCCGCCCCGGCGCGCGCGGCGCCGCCCGCGCCCAGCATGACCACGACGGCGCCCTTCAAATTGAGCCCCTGCGCCTGTTCGGCCAGGGCGTAGAGGACACCGACGCCGTCCGAGCTGTCGGCGCGGACCCGGCCGTTGTCGAAGACGAGGATATTGGCCGAACCGGTGGCCTTGGCAGCCTTGCTGGCCTCATCGGCCAGGGCGAAGGCCTGTTCCTTGAACGGGGCGGTGACGTTCAGGCCCTGAACCAGCCCGGCCCGACCGGCGGCGACCAGAGCATCGAAGCCGGCCGCATCGTTCGGCGCGAACGGCATATAAGCGCCGTCGATATCGCCGGCTTCGAGCCAGGCGTTGTGGATCACGGGGCTAAGCGAATGGGCCACCGGCTGGCCGGCGATCCCGGCCAGCAGGGCGGCGCCGGTGATGCGGTTCTTTTGAGAAGGGGAGGGGCTCACGAGCCGATCACTCCGGCGCGGCGCAGCTCGGCCAGAACCGGCCACAGCGGCAGGCCCAGAACGGTGAAGTAGTCGCCCTCGACGGCCTCGAACAGCTGAGAGCCCAGGCCTTCCAGCCGGTAGGAGCCGACGCAGGCCAGCAGGGCCGCGCCCTCCGCCGCCAGATAGGCGTCGAGGCAGGCGTCCGAGAAGTCACGCATCTTCATCTCGACCGTGTCCACGCCGGACCAGACCACCTGGCCGTTGCGGGCGAGAGCGGCGCCCGAATGCAACTGGTGCGAACGCCCGCGCATAGCGATCAGGCGTTCGCGCGCCGCCTCCAGCGTCGGGGCCTTGGAGACCAGGCCGCCGTCGAAGGCCAGGGTCTGGTCGGCGCCCAGGACCCAGGCGTCGGCGTCATGGCGCGACACGGCCAGGGCCTTGGCGCGGGCCAGCTCGACCGCCAGTGCGGCCGGATCGACGCCCGGCGTCTTCAACGCGTCCTCGTCCACGTCGGCGACCTGAACCGTGAACGGCACGCCCGCCTCGGTCAGGATGGCGCGTCGCGCCGCGCTCTTGGAGGCCAGGATCAGCCGTTCGCCGTCGTTTTTCACCAGGCAGTCCCCACACGGCGCGTGCGCCGCTCGCTCAGAAGGTTGATGATGGCCGCGGCGGTCTCCTCGACCGAGCGGCGGGTCACGTCGATGGTCGGCCAGCCGCGCCGTTCAAAGGCGCGCCGCGCCTTGACGGTTTCTTCCCGCACCGCGTCATGATCGACATAGTCGGAGGCATGGTGGGCGTTCAGCCCCTCCAGCCGGTTGCGACGGATCTGCACCAGCCGGTCGGGCGAGACCGTCAGACCGACGACCAGAGGGTTCTTCAGCTGGGTCAACCGCTCGCCGTCTTCCTGGCCTGGCACCAGGGGGACGTTGGCGGCGCGAATGCCGCGGTTGGCCAGATAGATGCAGGTCGGGGTCTTGGAGGTCCGGCTGACACCGCACAGGACCACGTCAGCATGCTCCAGCTGCTCCAGCGTCCCCTGGCCGTCGTCGTGGGCGATGGCGAAGTCCAGGGCGCCGATACGGTTGAAATAGCCGTGGTCCAGAGCGTGCTGGGCCCCCACGCGGGTCGAGATATTGGTCCCCAGATAGCCCGAAAGGGCGCCGACCAGCGGATCCAGCGCCCCGATCTGCGGCGTCTGCAGACGGCGACAGCCTTCCTCCAGCTGTTCGCGCAGTTCGCGGTCGACCAGGGTGTGCAGCACCACGCCCGGCGCCCCGGCGACCTCCTCCAGCACCCGCTCCATCTGCCTGGGCGAGCGGACCAGGGCGTAGATGTGTTCGATCGGAATGACGCCGTCGAAACGGGCGATCACGGCCTTGGCCATGGCGTTCAGGGTCTCGCCGGTCGAGTCCGAGACCAGGTGGACATGGAAATAGGTGGCGAGGCGCGACGAGGGGCGGGCGGGGCTCATGGCTCTGATCGTCTCCTCATCCTGTCGCGCCCGGATAGCGTCGGACTCTTTCCCCGAAGCCTGTGCAAAAGCCGGGGCGCCGTTTGACATCGGCTGGGCGCCGACTGGGCGCCGAATCCTCTAGCAAGCTCTCGCCCCGGTCGCGAGCGGGGATCACGGGCGCCGATTGCCGAACGGCGCCTGGAGTCGTTCATACAGGCGCCGAATTTCTATCCTCACCAGGGGATAAGGCGCCTTATCCAAATTTGGCGCCCGGCGCCTTTCCCACAACGGCGCCCAGATCGGACTCCAGTCACACCGGGCCTGAAGCGGGTTATCCCCATTATGAACACCCCATTCAGTCGGCCCCAGGATTCGTTCTCTCAAAAACGGGGAGAAACCTGTCGATCGACAGGAGTTTCCAATTCTGTCCCCGCTGTCCAGCGCCCTGCTTCCATCCTCCAATTCTTTCAAATTCTTATTCTTGAATAGGGATTGAGGCTTGGGGGTGTGCATCCTAAAGCCGAGAGCATGAGCACTCCTCTTCTGATCCAGGCTCTCCAGGGCCAGACCACGACACGTCCGCCCGTATGGTTCATGCGTCAGGCTGGGCGCTACCTGCCCGAGTACCGTGAACTTCGGGCCAAGGCGCCGGACTTCATCGCCTTCTGCATGAACCCGGAGATGGCGGCCGAGGCGACGCTTCAGCCGATGCGCCGGTTCGGCTTCGATGCCGCCATCGTCTTCGCTGACATCCTGCTGATCCCGGGGGCCCTGGGACAAAAGGTGTGGTTTGAAGCCGGCGAAGGTCCGCGCCTTGGCGCCCTGCCGTCGGTGGAGTCGATGCGGGAGCTGGCATCCGGAGCTGGGGAAGCCCTGAAGTCGGTGGGCCATACCCTGAGCCTGGTGCGCGCTGAACTCGATCCGGCAAAGGCTTTGATCGGGTTCGCCGGGGCGCCCTGGACCGTGGCCACCTATATGCTGGACGGCGAGGCCCGCAGCATCGGCAAGGGCGAGCGCGCCACGGCCCGGACCTATGCCTATGCGGAACCCGAAAAGGTCGCCGTCCTGCTCGAGGTTCTGGTCCAGTCCACCGCCCATTATCTGAAGATGCAACAGGACGCCGGCGCCCAGGTGCTGAAGATCTTCGAGAGCTGGGCCGAGGGCCTGCCCGACGATCTGTTCGAAAGTCTCGTTCTGAAGCCCCACCAGGCGCTTGTGGCCCGCGCCCGGGCCCTGGGGGTCACCGTGCCGATCATAGGCTTCCCAAGAGGCTCTGCGGCGCTTGCGGAGCGTTATGCCGCCGAGTGCGACGTTCAGGCCGTGGCGCTTGACACCGCCTGTCCTCTGGAGGTCGGCAAGCGCGTTCAGGCCCTCAAGCCGATCCAGGGTGCTCTAGATCCGCTGCTGCTGCGCGCGGGCGGTCCGATGCTGGATCGTCGCGTCGATCAGTTGATGGAGGCCTGGGGGCAGGGGCCGTGGATCTTCAACCTGGGCCACGGCATTCTGCCGGACGTGCCGATCGCGCACGTGGAGCAGGTCCTGCGTCGGATCGGCGCCCAATGACCCAGACCGCCGAGACCAAGCGAGCGGGCCGGCGCGTGGCGGTCGTGCTGACCAATCTCGGCGGGCCGGACGGACCGGACGCGGTCAAACCCTTCCTATTCAACCTGTTCAACGACCCGGCCATCATCGGCTTGCCGGGCATCGTGCGCACGCCGCTGGCGCGGCTGATTTCCTCGCGGCGCGAGAAGTCAGCCCAGGCCAACTACGCCCGGATGGGCGGCGGCTCGCCTCTGCTGCCCGAAACGCTGAAACAGGCGGCGGCCCTGTCGGAGGCTCTAGCCGACGCGGCGCCGGGCGACGAGACCGAGGTCTTCATCGCCATGCGCTATTGGCACCCCTTCACCGAGGACACGGCCAAGGCGGTGGCGGAGTTCCAGCCGGATCACGTGGTGCTGCTGCCGCTCTATCCGCAGTTCTCGACCACCACGACCGCCTCGTCGCTCAAGGCCTGGCGCGAGGCCTACAAGGGGCCGGGCGAGGTCCACGCCGTCTGCTGCTATCCCGACGCCGAAGGTCTGATCGAAGCCCAGGCCCGACTGATCCGCGAGACCATGGATCGTGCAGAGGGCCGGCCGGTCCGTGTGCTGTTCTCGGCCCACGGCATCCCGGAAAAACTGGTCGCCGCCGGCGATCCCTATCAGGCCCAGGTCGAGGCCACCGTGGCCGCCGTCGTCACCCGCATGGGGCTGACCGACTGGGCCATCTGCTATCAGAGCCGGGTTGGGCCGCTAAAATGGCTGGGCCCGGCTACGCCGCAGGCCATCGAACAGGCCGGTCGGGACGGCGTGGGCGCCGTGGTCGTGCCCATCGCCTTCGTGTCCGAGCACATCGAGACCCTGGTCGAACTGGACCACGAGTATGGCGAACTGGCCGAACAGGTCGGTTGCGCCCCCTATCTGCGCGCGCCAGCCTTGGGCGTAGAGCCGGCCTTCATCGCCGCTCTGGCCCAGGCCGTCGAGGCCGCGCTGGAAACGCCGGGCGTGGCGCCGCAGGGGGCGTCCAAGGGGGGACCATGCGCCCGCTTGAAAGCCTGTCCCGCCGGGTGTTCAAAGGCGGCCTGACCGGCCAAGGGGAGCCTCATGGACTATTACAACCTGGCCCGCGGGCTGCACATCCTGGCGGTGATCGCCTGGATGGCCGGCATGCTCTTTTTGCCGCGCCTGTTCGCCTATGACGCCGAGCAAAACGCCAAGCCCGAGCCCTTACGCGGCGAAATGCAGGCCCTGCTGCGCCTGTGGCAGACCCGCCTGCTGCGGATCATCATCAATCCTGCCATGAGCCTGGCCTTCGTCTTCGGCGGATGGCTGCTGTGGCTGCGCAGCGGCGACGGCGCCGACTGGAGCTTCGCGCATCAGCCGTGGATGATCACCAAGCTGGTCGGGGTCTTCCTGCTGGCGGGCTGGCACGGCTTCCTGGCCGGTCAACGGAAGAAGATCGCCGCCGGGACGTCGAAATACTCGGGCCGCTTCTGGCGCATGACCAACGAGATCCCGTTCCTTTTGGCCATCGTTATGGTGCTCTCCGTCACGCTGGAGTGGGCATTTTAGGGGGCTATCGCTCGCGACGCGGTCGCTTGCTGCCTGAGCGCGCGAAGCGCCAGGCCGCGTCGGGTCGAAGAGGCGGAGCCTTTTGATCGCGGTCAAAAAGAATGGCCTTGCTTGACGGCGCCCGGTCATTCGTGGTTCCGCTGGCGATGAACCGTTCGGCCTAGGCTGCCGGACGGTCCCTCTCTTCTCGCGACGCCTGCCGGATTGATCCTGCGGGAGCCCGTCGCCCTCCCTCTGGCCGCAAGGCCGCGACATCGACAGACGAACCGCCCTCGACGCCTTCGCGTCCGAGCGCGCGAGCGAGCACGCCATGACCGACACGCCTGAAAACAACGACCAGTCCACCGAAGCCGTTGAAGTTGTTGCCGAACGTCCGCGCAAAACGCTGACGCTGGGCGGCGCCAAGGCGCCGGTCGAAGCGCCTGCGGAGCCCGAAGTCGAGGCCGAGGAAGCTCAGATCGTCAACGACGACACCGGCGTCGACACCACGGCCGACGATGAGGACGACGACGGCGAACCGATGGTGCCCAACGGTCGCATCACCCTGCAGGAACTGAACGAGAAGACGCCGGAAGACCTGGTCGCCTTCGCCGAAAGCCTGGAGATCGAGAACGCCGGCAACCTGCGCAAACAGGACCTGCTGTTCGCCATCCTGAAGACCCTGGCCGACGAAGAAGTCGAGATCATCGCCTCGGGCGTGCTGGAAATCCTGCCCGACGGCTTCGGCTTCCTGCGCAGCCCCGACGCCAACTACCTGCCGGGCCCGGACGACGTCTATGTCTCGCCGTCGCAGATCCGCCGCTTCGGCCTGCGCTCGGGCGACACGGTGCACGGCGCCGTGCGCGGCCCGCGTGAGGGCGAGCGCTATTTCGCCCTGCTCAAGGTCGATACGATCAACTTCGAAGATCCGGAGATGGTCAAGACCAAGGTCCTGTTCGACAACCTGACGCCGCTCTATCCCGAAGAGCGCCTGCACATGGAAATTCAGGACCCGACGCTGAAGGACCGCTCGGGCCGGATCATCGACATCGTCGCCCCGCTCGGCAAGGGCCAGCGCTGCCTGATCGTCGCCCCGCCGCGCGTGGGTAAGACGGTGATGTTGCAGAACATCGCCAAGTCGATCGAGCGCAACCACCCGGAAGTCTTCCTGATCGTCCTGCTGATCGACGAACGGCCCGAAGAAGTCACCGACATGCAGCGCACGGTGAAGGGCGAGGTCGTGGCCTCGACCTTCGACGAACCGGCCACCCGCCACGTCGCCGTCGCCGAAATGGTCATCGAAAAGGCCAAGCGTCTGGTCGAGCACAAGAAGGATGTGGTGATCCTGCTGGACTCCATCACCCGCCTGGGCCGCGCCTACAACGCCACCGTCCCGTCGTCGGGCAAGGTGCTGACCGGCGGCGTCGACGCCAACGCCCTGCAACGACCCAAGCGCTTCTTTGGCGCCGCGCGCAACGTGGAGCAGGGTGGTTCGCTGACCATCATCGCCACGGCCCTGATCGACACCGGCAGCCGCATGGACGAGGTCATCTTCGAAGAGTTCAAGGGCACGGGTAACTCGGAAATCGTTCTGGACCGCAAGGTCGCCGACAAGCGCATCTTCCCGGCCATCGACGTGCTCAAGTCCGGCACCCGCAAGGAAGACCTCATCACGCCGAAGGATCAGCTGGCCAAGACCTATGTCCTGCGCCGCATCCTCAACCCGATGGGGCCGCAGGACGCGATCGAGTTCCTGCTCGACAAGATGCGCCAGTCCAAGAACAACGGCGACTTCTTCCAGTCCATGAACACATAATCCCGGCCCTAGCGCCGCCCGCGCGGCGGGCGGCTGCTTGAGGGGATGTTTCACGTGAAACGAAGTCCGGCCTGAAAGGCAGACGACATGAAGCTGAACATTGAAATCGACTGCACCCCGGCCGAGGCCCGCGCCTTCCTGGGCCTGCCCGACGTGACCGTGCTCAACGACCATCTGGTCGCCGAGATGCAGAAGCGGATGGACGCCAACATGGCGTCCCTGCAGCCCGATGAATTGATGAAGACCTGGACGTCTTTCGGCGCCCAGGCCCAGGATCAGTTCCGTCGCCTGATGGAAGCCGCCGTCGCGGGCGCCCCCAAGGGCTGACGATTTGACCACCAACGCCGACACCATCTTCGCCCTGGCCACCCCGCCAGGACGAGGCGCCATAGCCATCATCCGCCTGTCCGGGCCGGGCGTGGACGCGACCCTGACCGCTTTGGGGGCAGGGGGCCTGACCCCGCGTCTGGCGAGCTTGCGCACCCTGCGCCATGACGGTGAGACGGTCGATCAAGCCCTGGTCCTGCGCTTCCCCGGCCCCAACTCCTATACCGGCGAGGACTCCGCCGAGTTGCATCTGCATGGCGGCCAGGCCGTGATCGAGGCCGCCAGCCGCGCGCTGATCGCGCTGGATGTGCGCCCCGCTGAACCGGGCGAGTTCACGCGTCGCGCCTTCCAGAACGGGCGCATGGACCTGGCGCAGGCCGAGGCCGTCGCCGACCTGATCGACGCCGAGACGACCGCCCAGAAAGCTCAGGCCCTGGGTCAGCTGGACGGCGCCCTCAGCGCCGCCTATGCGGGTTTCCGTCGCGACCTGTTGAAGGCCCTGTCTCTGGTCGAGGCCGAGATCGATTTCCCCGACGAGGAAGTCCCCGACAATCTGGCCCGCACCGCCGGTCCGGTTCTGGACCAGCTGGCCGCCGATCTGCGCGCGGCTCTGGCCGATTCCGACCGGGGGCGGCGGGTGCGCGAGGGCTATCGCATCGTCCTGATCGGCGAGACCAACGCCGGGAAGTCGTCGCTGTTCAACGCCCTGACGGCGCGTGAGGCGGCGATCGTGACGCCCATCGCCGGCACCACCCGCGACGTTCTCGACGCCGAACTGATGATCGGCGGCTACGCCGTCACCCTGTCGGACACCGCGGGTCTGCGCGACAGCGAGGACGTGGTCGAGGTCGAGGGCATCCGCCGTGCGCGGCTTCGAGCGCAAGAAGCGGACCTGCGCCTCTGGGTCAGGGCGCCGAATGAGGGGCAGGGCGATGATGCCGCCGCGGCCTTCGCCCAGGCCGACGATCTGCAGATACTGAACAAGGCCGATCTCGGCGCGGCGGTGCCGACAGAAGGGCTCGAGGCTCTGTCTGTCAGCACGATGAGTGGGCAGGGACTGTCCGACCTGCACGACTGGATCGCCGCCCGTCTGGCGCGCGACCTGTCGGGCGCCGATTTCCCCGCGGTGACGCGCGAGCGCCATCGTCGTCGCCTGGTCGAAGCCCTTGCCGCGGTGGAGGCAGGGCGTCGCGCTCTGGACTTGGCGCCAGAGATGGCGGGCGACGACCTGCGCCGGGCGGCTGACGCCCTGGCGCGTGTCACCGGCGCCATCGGCGTCGAGGACATTCTCGGCGAGGTCTTTTCGACCTTCTGCATCGGCAAGTAGCCACAGAACTTCGGTGTTTCACGTGAAACAACGGCGTCGTGGCTGTGGCGATGTCGGGCCGGATAGACTATGTGCTCGGCCATGACTTCCTCCCCCTCCACGACCTTCGACGTCATCGTCATCGGCGGCGGTCACGCCGGCTGCGAAGCGGCGGCCGCCTCGGCGCGCGCCGGCGCCCGCACCCTGCTGCTGACCCAGAAGCTGGAAACCGTGGGCGAGATGAGCTGCAACCCGGCTATCGGCGGCCTGGGCAAAGGCCATCTGGTGCGGGAGATCGACGCCCTGGACGGCGTGATGGGGCGCCTGGCCGACGTCTCGGGCATCCAGTTCCGCCTGCTGAACCGCTCCAAGGGCGCCGCCGTGCGCGGACCGCGCAGCCAGATCGACCGTCGCCTGTACCGTGAGGCCATGCAGGCCGAACTGGCCCAGACGCCGAACCTGACCCTGATGGCCGGGACCGCCGAGGCCCTGATCCTGAACGGCGACCGCGTGGTCGGCGTCACGACGGGCGAGGGGACTGAACTGCGCGCCGGAGCCGTGGTCCTGACGACCGGCACCTTCCTTAACGGGGTCATCCATCGCGGCGAGGAGCGTATCGCTGCCGGCCGCTTTGGCGAGGCGCCGTCTGTCGGCCTGGCCGCCGACCTCTATGGCGCCGGCCTGATGATGGGCCGTCTAAAGACCGGCACGCCCGCGCGCCTGGACGGCCGCACCATCGCCTGGGATCGGCTAGAGATGCAGGCGGCCGATGACCAGCCTGTGCCGTTCAGCTTCCTGACCGACAAGATTGAAGTGCCGCAGATCGCCTGCGGCATCACGCATACGACCGAAGAAACCCACCGCATCATCGCCGAGAACCTGGGCGAGAGCGCCGTCTATGGCGGCAAGCTGTCGGGTCGCGGCCCGCGTTACTGCCCCTCGATCGAGGACAAGGTGGTTCGCTTCGCCGACAAGACCAGCCATCAGGTCTTCCTGGAACCCGAAGGTCTCGACGATCCGACTGTTTATCCTAACGGCATTTCGACCTCGGTTTCAGACGCCACGCAGATGGCCTTCCTGCGAACCATGCCGGGCCTTGAGGCCGTCGAGGTCTTCCGTTTCGGCTACGCGATCGAATACGACTATGTCGATCCGCGCGAACTGACCCTGGCGCTGGAGGTCAAGAAGCGCCCTGGCCTCTATCTGGCAGGCCAGATCAACGGCACGACGGGCTATGAAGAGGCGGGGGCCCAGGGCCTGATCGCCGGGCTCAACGCCGCCCGGGCCGCGGCTGGCTCCGACCCGATCATCCTCGGCCGCGACCAGGCCTATATCGGCGTCATGATCGACGATCTGGTGACACGCGGCGTCACCGAGCCCTATCGCATGTTCACGAGCCGGGCCGAGTACCGCCTGACCCTGCGCGCCGACAATGCTGACGTGCGCCTGACGGCCATCGGCATCGAGGCGGGCATCGTCGGCAGTGACCGCGCCAAGGTATGGCTGGAGAAGGCCGACCAGCTGGAGCGGGCGAACCGCGTTTCACGTGAAACGCAGTTCACGCCCAAGGAGGCTGGGGTCCTAGGCATCACGGTCAATGCTGACGGTCAGCGCCGTTCGATCCGCGACCTGCTGTCCTTCCCGGACGTGACACTGGACCACTTCGTTTCCATCCATCCGGAAGTCGCCGGCTGGTCGCCCGCCGTGCGCGAGCAGGTCGAGATCGACGCGGTCTATGCCGGTTATCTGGATCGTCAGGCGTCCGAGGCCGAGGCCCTGCGTCGGGAGGAGGGCCTGTCCCTGCCCGAAGGTCTCGACTACGCCGTCATCGGCGGGCTGTCGAACGAGGTCCGTGAGAAGCTGATCATGGTCCAGCCCCGCACCCTCGGGCAGGCGGGCCGGATCGAAGGTATGACCCCGGGGGCGCTCACCGCGCTGCTGGCCCATGTGAAGAAGGCGACGTCGCTCGCCGCAGAAGTCGAGACCATCGTCGCGTGACCCTGGACCCCATCGCCGTCTTCCGCACCCACACCGGGGCCAGCGACACCCAGATCAAGGATCTGACGACCTTCCTCAGCATGTTGACCGAGGCCAATGAGGTGATGAACCTCGTTGGCCCCGACTCTATTCCCGATTTCTGGAACCGTCATGCCTGGGACAGCGCCCAACTGTTGGCCTCGGCGCCCGAGGCCCTGACCTGGGCCGATCTGGGCGCCGGCGCCGGCTTCCCCGGCGTGGTTTTGGCCATCTTGCTGAAGGACCGTCCTGACGCCCATGTCTGGCTGATCGACAGCCTGGGCAAACGCTGTCGGTTCCTCGATCAGGTGGTCGAAGCCCTGGATCTGCCGGCCACGGTCGTCAACGGTCGGGCCGAGGAACAGGACATCGAAGTCGACATCGTCACCGCCCGCGCCGTGGCGCCGATGGAGAAACTGCTGGCTTATGCACAACCTTACTTCCAGCACGGTGCACAAGGCCTGTTCCTGAAGGGCGAGAAGGCCGAAGCTGAGTTGAAAGAGGCGGCCAAGGTCTGGCATTTTAACAGCGACCTCTCCGTCTCGCGCAGCGACCCGCGCGGCCGTATCGTCCACATCCGGAGTCTTCGCCGTGTCCGCTGATCGCGAAAAACAGACTCGAGTTCTGGCTGTGTCCAACCAGAAGGGCGGAGTGGGCAAGACCACGACCGCCATCAACCTCGGCACGGCCCTGGCCGCCATTGGCGAGAAGGTGCTGATCGTCGACATGGACCCGCAGGGCAATGCCTCGACGGGTCTGGGTGTTCCACGTGAAACACGCCGAGCAACGATCTATGACGTCATCGTCGATGGCCGCCCGATCGACCAGTCGGCGGTCGAAACCGCTGTCCCGGGCCTGTTTATCGTGCCGGCTGACGCTGACATGTCGGGCGTCGAGATCGAACTGAGCCAAGCGGATCGCCGCTCCTATCGTCTGCGTGACGCCCTGGCGGCGCAGGGCGGCAATGGTCATACGCGGTATGACTATGTCCTGATCGACTGCCCGCCGTCGCTGAACCTGCTGACGCTGAACGCCATGGCGGCCGCCGACGCGGTCCTGGTGCCCTTGCAGTGCGAGTTCTTTGCGCTGGAGGGCCTGACCCAACTGATGCGGACCATCGACATGGTCAAGCAGAGCCTCAATCCGGCGCTGGAGATTCAGGGCCTGGTCCTGACCATGTACGACCGCCGCAACGCCCTGTCGGGTCAGGTGGCGGCCGATGTGCGCAGCCACTTCGGCGACAAGGTCTATGACAGCGTCATTCCCCGCAATGTACGGGTTTCGGAGGCGCCGTCCTTCGGCAAGCCGGTGTTGATCTATGATCTGAAATGCACCGGCAGCCAGGCCTATCTGAAGCTGGCGCGCGAGCTCGTGGCGCGTGAACGCCAGCGTCGTCAGGCGCTCGCCGCCTGATCGGCGGCTTTCCCGATTAAGTAGAACGGAATCAGCATCTTGTCCGAACGTCAACGTGGTCTGGGTCGTGGTCTGTCGGCCCTTCTGGGAGAGAACGTCGCCGAGAGCGCGCCGGTGGACGGCGGCGCTCAGCCGACGGGCGTGCGCGCCGTCCCGATCGAGAGCCTGAAGCCCAATCCCGATCAGCCGCGCAAGCAGTTCGCCGCCGAGCATCTGGAAGAGCTGACCGCCTCGATCCGTGACAAGGGCGTGCTTCAGCCCATTCTGGTGCGGGCCCAGCCGGGCCAGGACGGCATGTGGCAGATCATCGCCGGTGAGCGTCGTTGGCGCGCGGCCCAGGCCGCCCGTCTGAAATTCGTGCCGATCATCGAGCGCCCGATGGACGATGTGGAGGTGATGGAGGTCGCCATCATCGAAAACGTCCAGCGCGCCGATCTGAACCCGGTCGAAGAGGCCATGGCCTATGGTTCGCTGATCTCGCGTTTCGGCCGGACCCAGGACGCTCTGGCCGGCGTGGTCGGCAAGAGCCGCAGCCACGTCGCCAACACCCTGCGCCTGCTGCAACTGCCCGACAGCGTCCTGACCCATGTCATGGAGAACCGGCTTTCCGCTGGTCACGCCCGCGCCCTGATCACGGCCCCGAACCCCGAGGCCCTGGCCGAACAGGTTCTGTCCAAGGGGCTGAACGTGCGTCAGACCGAGGCCCTGGCCCGTCGCGCCAGCGATGGTCCCAAGGCCTCCAAGGCCAAGCCGCTGCCGAGCGGTGAGGGCGCTGCCGACGTCGCCGCCTTGGAGCAGGATCTCGCCGACGCCCTGGGCCTGAAAGTTGAGTTGACCGACAAGGGCGGCAAGGGCGAGCTGACCATCAAATACGCCACGCTGGAACAGCTCGACGACCTGTGCCGGCGCCTGATGCGCGGCTGACGGGCGTTTCTCACCAGACCGTGCTAGGGTGCGGCCATGACTGAACAGACCGATAAGACCAGCGCCACCGAATCCCTGAAACGCGCCCTCGCGGCCAAGAAGGCTGGAGGCCCAGGCGGCCAGCCGGCCGTGAAGACGGTCGGCAAGGCGCCCGAAAAGGCCATGCAGCGTCAGGCGGCGGCGGCGAACAAGCCAGCCTTCCGCAAGGCGTCGAAGCGCGGCTGATTTCAGCCTTACTCCCCTAAGAATGGGCAGGTGGCGCGGCGCGATAGCGCCGTGACGGAGGGGCGCTTGAGTGGCTGACGTCTGCGTCGCCCCCTCCACCGCTACGCAGTCCCCCTCCCCACAGAGTGGGGAGGAAAGAGGAGACGAGCCTCAGGTAGGCCGAAGGCCGGTAGGCCCCTAAATCAAAGCCCCATGCGCTTGGCGCGGGCGGAGATTTCCAGCAGGAGACGTTCCGCGATCAGGGCCTCGGGCATGCCCGTGGTCTTGGTGGCGATGTCGGCCGTGTTGATACTGTCCTGCACCTCGTCGAGCAATTCCAGCCGCCAGGCGCGGACCTGACGCAGGATCTCGGCCTCCTGCTTCCAGAAGACCCCTGCGGATTTGGCGGCTTCCTTGGCGCCGGCGCCCGAGGCTTGCAGCACGTTGATCCGGCGCAGTTTTCCCAGATGGATGGCGGCCATGCGAACGGCCATGACGGCGCTTTCGCCCTCGGCCAGGGCGCGGCGCAGGCCCGATTGGGCCGGGCCGGGACGCCCGCCGAAGGCCTGCAAGGCGGCGTCGGACAGGGAGGCGTCGGGCTCGACGCCGAGATGCTCTTCCAGTTCCGGCACGTCGATGGTGCGGCCCGAACCGGGGCCGATGTAGAGCACCAGACGTTCGATCTCCTGACGCATCAGGCCCCGTTCGCGGGGCAGGCGGGCGACGAAGCGATCCAGAGCGTCGCCGGTCAGGCCGACCTTGTCGGCGCTGAGGGCCTCGCGGGTCATGCGAGCGACGTCGCCGACCTCGTCCTCGTAGCAGGCGATGCCGACGGCGCCGGGCGACTTCTCGGCGGCCTTGCGCAGGGCGGATTCGCGACCCAGGGCCCCGGCCTCGATGACCAGCATGGCGTCGGGATTGTAGCCGCCGTCGGCGTGGATAGTGAGGGCGGCGGCGATGGCCTTGTCGACGCTCGGCTTGCCGTCGGACAGGCGGATGCGCACCAGGCGCCGTCCGCCAATCATGCTCAGCGCCGTCAGCGCCTCCTCCAGCTTGACCGCATCGCCGTCGATGTCGGCCTCAGTCAGGAAGGTGACGTTGAACGGGTCGTTCAGGTCAGGCGTGATGGCCTTGTAGAGTGTCAGGGCGCGCTCGGTGACGCCCGAGCGGTCCTTGCCGTGGATCACGGCCGCGCGGATCCCGGCGTCCGGCGACCTCAGGAAGCGATCGACCTCGGGCCGTTTGGCCAGGATCACGCGGACATCCCCTCGGTCAGGCCCTTCAGAACAGGCCTCACTGGCCCGCCAGGGCGCGCATCATGTCCAGCCGGATCAGGCGCGCCAGATCGGCGGCGGCCCGGTCCTCGCCGTCCTGCTGGGCGGCGATGGCGGCGTAGGGCTGGTCGGCGGCGGCATAGGTGGTGGTCGTGGTCTGTGAGCCCTTGATCTGCTCCCCGCCGCTGACCGGGGTCAGGGTCCAGTCGGCCTTGACTGTCAGTTCATAACGGCTGGCCGTGTCGTCGATCCGCCGACCCAGGGGGCGGCGCTCCTGTGTCACTTCCGTTGCCAGGCGATAGAGGGGCTGGGCCGAACCGTCGCGACCGAAGGCGTCCTCCAGTTGCTCGCGCAGCCGATAGCCCAGGCGGTTGTCCGGCGTGGTCACGGCGATGCGCGACAGGCCCGCACCCACGCCCGTGTCGCCGTACAGGGGCGTGAAGCCGCAGCCGGACAGCAGGGCCGCGCTCGCGACCGCCATCAGGGCGAGGGCGCGACGCATCAGCCGGCCACCAGATTGACGATACGGTCGGGCACCACGATCACCTTGCGGACGCTGAGGTTGTTGGCGGCAAGGTAGGCCTGAACCGTCGGATTGGCGAGAGCGGCGGCCTCGACCGTGGCGTTGTCCGACCCGCGCGGCAGGACGACCTCGCCCCGGCGCTTGCCCCCGATCTGGACGGGCAGGGTGACCTCGTCGTCGGCGGCCAGGGCGGCGTCGAACACTGGCCAGGGCGCGTCCAGGACCATGCCGTCTTCGCCCTCACTATCCCTGTGAAGCCGCGCCCAGGCTTCTTCGGCCAGGTGGGGGGTGAAGGGGGCGATCAGGCGGGCCATGATCGACAGGGCGGTTTTCTTCGCCGCGCCGCCCGCCTTGTCGTGCTGACGCAGGGTCGCCAGGAAGGCGTAGAGCTTGGCGATGGCCGAGTTGAAGCGGAAGCCCTCGACGCCCTCGCTGACCGCCTTGATGGTCTTGTGCGTCTCGCGGATCAGGCTGGCGTCCACGGCCGGGTTGGCCGGGGCGGCGGGGTCGAAGCCGTCGAACTCGGTCCAGACGCGCTGGACGAAGCGGCTGGCGCCCTCAACGCCCCCGGCGGACCATTGAACGTCGCGTTCGGGCGGGCTGTCTGACAGGACGAACAGGCGCCCGGCGTCGACGCCGTAGGCCTCGATGATGTCCTGGGGCGCGACCACGTTCTTCTTGGACTTGGACATCTTTTCGATGTCGCCGATGGTCAGGGCGGCGCCGTTGGACAGGCGGGTGGCGACGCGCTGGCCGTCCACGGTCTCGATGCGGACGTCCGAAGGCTCGACCCAGCGCGGCTTGCCGCTGGCTTCATGGCCTTCGTAATAGGTTTCGTGGACCACCATGCCTTGGGTGAACAGGCCGGCGAAGGGCTCCTTCACGTCCATCAGGCCGGCGTCCGAAAGGGCGCGGGTGATGAAGCGGGCGTAGAGCAGGTGCAGGACCGCGTGTTCGACGCCGCCGATGTATTGATCGACCGGCAGCCACTTGGACGCGGCGGCCTTGTTGATCGGCTCGGCCGCCTTGGGGTCGGCGAAGCGGGCGAAGTACCAGCTGGAATCGACGAAGGTGTCCAGCGTATCCGTCTCGCGACGAGCCGCGCCGCCACAGGTCGGGCAGTTGACGTGCTTCCAGGTCGGGTGACGGTCCAGCGGGTTGCCGGGCACGTCGAAGGTCACGTCCTTGGGCAGTTCGACCGGCAGTTGCTCCGACGGCACGGCGACGGGACCGCAGGCCTCGCAGTGGATGACGGGGATGGGGCAGCCCCAGTAGCGCTGGCGGCTGACGCCCCAGTCGCGCAGGCGATAGATGGTCTTGGCCTCGCCCTGGCCGGCGGCCTCGATACGGGCGATGGCCTTGGCCTTGGCGGTCTCGATGTCGAGGCCGTCGAGGAAGTCGGAGTGGAACAGCGATCCGGGGCCGGTATAGGCCTCGTTGGTCACGGCGAAGTCGTCGCCGGCGCCCTCAGGACGGACGACCGGGATCACCGGCAGGCCGTATTTGCGGGCGAAGTCGAGGTCGCGCTGATCGTGGGCCGGGCAGGCGAAGACGGCGCCCGTGCCGTATTCCGACAGGATGAAGTTGGCGATCCAGACCGGCACCTCGGCCCCGGTGAAGGGATGGACGACCTTCAGGCCCGTGTCCCAGCCGATCTTCTCGGCCTGTTCGATCTCGGCCTGCGAAGCGCCGCCCTTGCGGCATTCGGCGACGAAGGCGGCGACGCGCGGGTCGGCCTCGGCCAGCTGCTTGGAGATCGGATGGTCGGGGGCTAGGCCGACGAAGCTGGCGCCGAACAGGGTGTCGGGGCGGGTAGTATAGACCTCGACCGCGTCGTGACCGGCGGGGGCGGCGCCAGCGGCGAAGGCCCACTTCATCTGCAGGCCCTTGGATCGGCCGATCCAGTTTTCCTGCATCAGACGGACCTTGTCAGGCCAGCGGCCTTCCAGTTCCGACAGACCGTCGATCAGATCGTCCGCATACTGAATAATGCGCAGGAACCACTGGTTCAGCTTGCGCTTCTCGACCAAGGCGCCCGAGCGCCAGCCGCGTCCGTCGATGACCTGCTCATTGGCCAGGACCGTGTTGTCGACCGGGTCCCAGTTGACCACGCCGTCCTTGCGATAGACCAGACCGCGTTTGTACAGCTCCAGGAACCAGGCCTGCTGCTGGCCGTAGTAGGCCGGGTCGCAGGTGGCGAACTCGCGGCTCCAGTCCAGCGACAGGCCCAGCAGCTTCAGCTGGTCGCGCATGGTGGCGATGTTGGACCAGGTCCAGTCGCCCGGGTGGACGCCGCGCTCCATGGCCGCGTTCTCGGCCGGCATGCCGAAGGCGTCCCAACCCATCGGATGCAGGACGTCGAACCCTTGCGCCCGCTTGTGACGCGCCACCACGTCGCCCATCACATAGTTGCGGGCGTGGCCCATGTGGATGTTGCCCGACGGATAGGGGAACATCTCGAGGACGTAGTATTTGGGCCGACCGGTGTCCTCGTTCGACACGGAGAAGGCGTCAGCAGCCGCCCAGCGGGCTTGCTGGCGGGGTTCGGCGGTCTTGGACTCGTAACGAGTGGCCACGGCGTATCCTGAGGTATCGCCTCAGGCGCGAAGCTTGAGGCGGCCCTGAGGTCTGCGTTGGGGTGGCGGAGAAGGCGGCTCTTAGCGAGCCGCGTTGGCGAGATTAAGCTGACGTGCGCGGGTCAGGATGGCGTTTTCCAGATCGGTTTCCGTCTGGGCCGCGACCGGGGCGGCGGTCCAGGCGCCGGCGGCGTCCTTGACTTCCTTGGTCACCGAGACGTTCAGGGCGTCGGCGCGCAGGCGGCGATCCAGGATGAAGACGGTCGCCTTGAAGCGCTCGTTCGGCGCTTGAGGATTGACGTACCAGTCATAGTTGACGACGCCGCCCCAGGGGTCGGCGCTGGCCAACGGCATGAAGGACAGGGTGTCCAGCGTCGCGCGCCACAGATAGGCGTTCACGCCGATGCCGAGCTGGACGTCAGCCTTGGGGGCCTTATCCTTGCTGCCGACGAAGGGCAGGCTGGAACAGCCGCCCAGCAGCAGGCCAGACGCGATAAGGGCGACCGCAGCGCCGCGAACAAATGCCATTCCGAGGTCTCCGTAAAGGTTCGAGGTCGAAGCGTAGAGCGAGCCCTGGGCGCAAAGCCCCACCGGTCCGCACACGTCTGCGCCGCAGCCACGCTCTATAACACGGCGAAAAGGGGCTGTGACAAGGCGAACCGATGTTCCCGCGACGGTAAGTCGACTTATTGGCGTGGTGTCCGGGCCACAGGACACGCAAGAGTCGTGAGGAACGACCTGTGGATGACGACGTTTCGTTGACCGGGCGGACCAGCGGTGTCTAATCGCTGTGTCCTTGAGCTAAGGCTCAGGTTCAGGAAACAATGGGTCGGCGTTAAAGCCGGTCTTATAGGGTTGGAAGATGCGTTTCGTTGCGATCATCGCTGCGACTGTGGGCATCCTGGCGATCGCCGGGACGGCTCATGACGCCTCGGCCCAGACGCGTCGGGCCCCCGCCGTCTCCCTGACCGAAGCCGCCCAGACGCCGCATTCGACCGCGACCCCGCAACGTCGCGGCCTGCGCTGGAACGACAGCGGTCGTTGGGGCCTGAACTTCAACCTGAACCAGCCCGTCGGTCGCGAGACCGACTGGGGCGACGTCGAGGCGGGCGCCTACTACCGCCTCAGCCCGCGTCTGCGGGTCGGCGCCGCCGCCAATCTGGCCTCGCCCGAGGTTGATCCGGCCCGCGCCCCCGAAAGCGCCGCCGACCGTCGCGCCGCGCCGCGCGTGCGACTGGAAACTATCTTCAAATTCTGATTGCGTCCGGCCTTAGGGCCTGAAGGCGGTCTGCACGGCGTCCACGCCCGCGATGCCGCACGCGCCTGATCCGATCAGGGTTTCGGCATTGGCCGCGCTGATTCCGCCGAGGGCGTAGGCGGGGCAGGGGGCGGGCGCCGCCAGAGCCTTGAAGCCTTCGATCCCCAGCGCGGGCTTGCCGGCCGAGGCGCCGCCCGCCGGAAACACCGGCGACAGCACCAGGGCGTCCAGATCGCGCGCCGCCTTCACGGCCTCCGTCGAATGCGCCGCCCCGGTTAGAAGCCAGTCGGGGCGTCGTCCGGACAGGGCGTAGGCCGCCGACAGGGCCCGTTCCGGCAGATGCACGCCGTCCGCCTTGATCCGCTCGGCCAGATCGGCGTCGAGGCCGATCAGCAGACGGACGCCCGCGTCCTTGGTCGCGGCTCGCAGCCGCAGGCCGATCTCCAGCGCATCGGTCGCCCCGAAAGGCCGGAAGACGACGCCGGCGCCGGCAGGCAGACGTTCCGCCGTTTCCCAGGGTCGCGGCGTGCGCGCGGGATCGGTGAAGAAGAGCAGCGGGGGCAGGGGGACTTTCGACGGGCTGACAGCCGCCGCCGCACGGGCTAGAGCCGTCGCCGTCTGCCACAGCGTGCGCGCGTCCTCGGACAGGGTCATGACCGCCTCTAATCCCGCTTCCGTCGTTCCGTCCATCCATGATCGCTTCGCCGACGTTCGAGGGCGGATCGCTCAGGCCTACATCAAAGAGGGCCGCGACCCGGCGTCCGTGATCCTGACCGCCGTGTCCAAGACCCAGCCGTCCGAGGCGCTGGAGGCGGCTCTGGCGACCGGCCAGCGCGTTTTCGGCGAGAACCGGGTGCAGGAGGCGCAGGCGCACTGGGCCGAGCGCCGCGCCGCCCTTCCCGATCTGGAGCTGCGTCTAATCGGCCCGCTGCAGACCAATAAGGCGGTCGAGGCGGTCGAACTGTTCGACGTCATCGAGACCCTGGATCGCGAGAAGCTGGCCAGCGCCCTGGCCGCAGCCATGCAGAAGACGGGGCGCCGCCCCCGCGTCCTGGTTCAGGTCAACACCGGCGCCGAACCGCAGAAGGCCGGGGTCCTGCCCGCCGACGCCGACGCCTTGATCGCCGCCGCGCGCGATGTCCACGGCCTGACCGTCGAGGGTCTGATGTGCATCCCCCCGGCGGATGAAGCGCCGGAGCCGCATTTCAAGATGCTGGGCGAAATCGCCGCCCGCAACGGTCTGTCGGTGCTTTCGATGGGCATGAGCGGCGACTATGAAACCGCCATTCGCTGCGGCGCGACCCATGTCCGGGTCGGTTCGGCCCTGTTCGGGGAACGAAATACGCCTCTAAAGCCCTCTTAAAGCGATGAAATAGCGGAGCACCCTTGGCGAACCCCTCAAGCCTCGCCATTCTCTAGTCATGGCGACCCCCAAGACGATCCTCATCATCGACGACGACGACGACCTGCGCGAGGCGCTGGCCGAGCAGTTGGCCCTGCACGAGGAGTTTCGTCCCGTCCAGGCCTCCACCGCCACCGATGGGGTGCGTCAGGCGCGCGAGGTTCGCGCCGACCTGATCCTGCTGGACGTCGACCTGCCCGACATGGACGGGCGCGAGGCCTGCCGCCTGATCCGCAAGGCGGGGGTCTCGACCCCGGTCATCATGCTGACGGCCCAGTCCTCGGACTCCGACGCCATCCTGGGTCTCGACTCAGGGGCCAACGACTATGTCACCAAGCCCTTCCGCTTCGCCGTCCTGCTGGCCCGCATCCGCGCTCACCTGCGCAGCCACGAGCAGTCCGAGGACGCCGTCTTCCAGATCGGCCCCTACGAGTTCCGCCCGGCGTCGAAGATGATGCTGGACGACAAGGGCAAGAAGGTCCGGTTGACGGAAAAGGAAACCAACATCCTCAAGTATCTCTATCGCGCCGGGGCCAAGCCCGTGTCGCGCGAGGAGCTGCTGACCGAGGTCTGGGGCTACAACGCCGGGGTCACCACCCACACCCTGGAAACCCACATCTATCGCCTGCGCCAGAAGATCGAGCCCGAGCCCGGTCAGGCGCGTCTGCTGCTGACCGACGCGGGCGGCTACCGCCTGCAGCCCTGACGACCGGACGATGAGCGAACGTCGCCCGACCCCGCCTCTGGTGGCGCTTCGGGCGTTCGACGCCGCCGCCCGGCTCGGCAGCTTCCGCGAGGCTGCCGAGGAGCTGGGCGTCACGCCCGGCGCCGTCAGTCGCCACATCAAGGCGCTCGAGATGCGGCTGGGCTTGCGTCTGTTCGACCGTTTCAACCGTTCCGTGGTCCTGACCGCCGACGGTCGCCGTCTGGCGCAAGGCGTGGCCGACGCCTTTGAACGGCTGGAAAGCGCCCTGGAGGCTGTGCGGCCTGGCCGATCACGACAGCTGCGGATCTCGGCCCTGCCGTCGCTGGCCGGCAAGTGGCTGTCGCCGCGCCTGCACCGTTTCAGCGAGGACAACCCCGACCTCGACCTGATCGTCTTCGCCGAAGACCGCATCGCCGACCTGTCGAACGGCGAGGCCGACGTAGCCCTGCGCTACGGCGAAGGCCCCTATCCCGGCCAGGTGGCGCGTCGGTTGATGAGCGAACGCCTGATCCCGGTCTGCGCCCCGTCGCTGGCGGCGGCGCGGGCCATGCGGACCCCGGCGGACCTGCTGGGCGCCGTTCTGATCCATGAAAGCTGGCACGATCTGCCGTTCGCCGACCGCATGGGCTGGAAGGCCTGGTTCGAGAGCGCGGGCGTCGTCGATCCCCGCGTCCAGCACTTGCGCGGTCCGGTCTTCAGCCACAGTCATCTGGCGCTGGAGGCCGCCCTGTCGGGACGCGGCGTGGCCCTGACGTCGGCGCCCCTTGCCGCGGACGACCTGAAGGAGGGGCGGCTGATCCAGCCGGTCGATCACGCCCTGACCAACAACCTGGCCTACTGGGCCGTGGTCCTGCCTGAACGGGCGGACGAGCCCAAGCTGCGGCGCTTCCTGAACTGGATCGAAGCCGAGGCCCACGCCGATCCTGTCGAGTGATTGAAACTCACCTGACCTAGCCTAACCGTGGTTTGTCCACAGCGGGTCGATGGACCATGTTCGGTGCATTCGGATCTCCCCGCCGAAAGGACCCAGACATGAAACTCGTGCATCCCCGCGCCGACGCCTCGTTCGAAGCCGTCGTCGTCTTCACCGGCAGCGTCACCCTGATCCTGCTGGGCGTTCTGGCCGGCGCCAAGCTGCTCGGCGCCGCCTGAGCTGCGTGAAACAGGCGGTCGCTCCCCCGGCCGCCTGTCTTCTGCTCATCTGACGTCTTCTAGACGTCCAGGTCCATGACCACGGGGGCGTGGTCGCTGGGCCGTTCCCATTCGCGCACCGTGTCGAGGATGCGCGCGCTGCCCTTGACCACGGCGGGCGTCAGGCCCGGCGAGGTCCACAGGTGGTCCAGCCGCAGGCCCCGGTTCGACACCCGGAAGTCCTTGGCGCGATAACTCCACCAGCTGGCCAGCTTGACCGGATCCGGGATCTGATCGCGCACCACGTCGGCGAAGCCGCCGGCGTCCTGCAGCCGGCGCAGGGTTTCGATCTCGCCCGGCGTGTGGCTGACTACCTTCAGCATGAACTTGTGATTGAAGACGTCGTTGTCGCCCGGCGCGATGTTGAAGTCGCCGGCCAGGACCAGGGGCCGCTGCTGGTCGCGGGTCTTCATCTCGGCGGTCAGGCGCTCATAGAAGTCCATCTTGTGATCGAACTTCGGATTCAGCTTGCGGTCGGGCAGGTCGCCGCCGGCCGGGATGTAGAAGTTCTGCACCTCCACGCCTTGGATCAGGCCCGAGACGCAACGGCCATGACCTTCGCGACAGACGTCGAGCGCAGGGCCTTCACCGTCAAGAATGGGCAGCTTGCTGGCGATGGCCACGCCGTGCCAGCCCTTTTGGCCGCGGATTTTCAGATAGGGCAGGCCCATCTGCTCAAAGGCTTCCCGAGGGAACTGGTCCTCGGTGCACTTGATCTCCTGCAGACACAGGACGTCGGGCGCGTATTCGGCGACGAAGCGGGCGACCTGATCGACGCGCAGGCGGACCGAGTTGATGTTCCAGGTGACGATGCGAAGGCTCATGGCCCGGCCTTAGCATGGTCGCGACCAGAAAAAAGCGCCCGGAACGGGTCCGGGCGCTGAACAGGTTCGTCTCTCTCGCCGCCGGGAGGGGATGATTCCATGGCGGACAGAACGACCGCCGTCGTTCCTGTGCTTAAAGTGTCACAGCTGAGAAAAAAGTCAAATCAACAAAATACGTCAGGGCTGTGCAGGCCTTGTGACGCTCGCCTTAGTTGCGGCTGGGGCGACGCGTTGGATCGCGCAGCTGGAACAGGCTGGCGGCCAGGCCGGAGGCGGGCTGCAGCGAGGTCAGCTGGATGCGGGTGCGCGAGCCTTGCGCGTCGGTGATGGTCCATTCCTGCAGGCGCAGCGGCGATCCGGCGAAGGCCAGGATGACCGAACCTTCGGCCGGCTTTGACGCATCGCGGGCGGTGATGGCGAAGGCGCCCGACGCCATGCGGGTGACGCGATCGACGCGCACGCCCTGATCCAGCCGGACCTCGCGGGCCAGGAAGGTGGACAACGGCGTGGCCGCCAGAGGCACCTGACGGAAGACGTTCAGGCGCGGGTCGTAGCGTTTGACGTTGTTTCCGTCGGCCACGACCAGCAGGCCCGCCGGCTCGGTGTATTCGAACCGCATCTTGCCGGGGCGTTGCAGCCAGAACTTGCCGCTGCGTTGCTGGCCGCCCGGTCCGGTCTCGATGAAGTTCCCTTGCGCCGCCGTCAGGGCGGTCAGATAGGCCTGGGCTTGACGCAGGGTGGCCTGGTCCTCGGCGGACAGGTTGGACTGGGCCGAAGCAGGCGCGGCGGCGATGATCGCCAATGCGGCGGCGCTGAAACCAAAGGCGCGGCGTGAAATCGTCATGTCTTGTCTTCTCCCGTTCGGGATGAGGGTTCGGATGGTCATCAAGCCGCAGGCAGACGGCGACCCCATGACCCCAGCCTGACCATATTTCGGCGGCCCGATGAAGCGTCGTTCATTGTCTTTAGGGTCCTATCGTTCGCGACGCGGTCGCTCACTGCTTGAGGACATGGGCGCTTCAACGGGTCTGGGAGGAGGGCGGTTCCGTTTCACCCTGTCTGCTTCGGCGCTGAAGCAGCGAGCGACCGCGTCGCGAGCGATAGCGCCCGGCAGCGAAGCTGCCGCTTCGGCGCAGCCGACTAGGTCAAGGAGGAGGGCCGGCCAGGATGTCGCGCTTGCCGGCGTGGTTGGCGGGGCTGACGACGCCTTCCTGCTCCATGCGCTCGATCAGGGTGGCGGCGCGATTGTAGCCGATCTGCAGGCGGCGCTGGATGTAGGAGGTCGAGGCCTTGCGGTCGCGGGTGACGACGGCCACGGCCCGGTCGTAGAGGTCGTCGCCGGAGCCGCCGCCGTCCTCGTCAAAGGCGCCGTCGCCGTCGCCATCCGGCTCGTCGGTGATCAGGTCCAGATAGTCGGGCTCGGCCTGGCTGCGCAGGTGCTTGCACACCTCCTCGACTTCCTGGTCGGTGACGAAGGGGCCGTGCAGGCGGGTGATGCGGCCGCCGCCGGCCATGTAGAGCATGTCGCCCTGACCCAGCAGCTGCTCGCCGCCCTGTTCGCCCAGGATGGTGCGGCTGTCGATCTTGGACGTGACCTGGAAGGAGATCCGGGTCGGGAAGTTGGCCTTGATGGTGCCGGTGATGACGTCCACCGACGGGCGTTGCGTCGCCATGATCAGGTGGATGCCGGCGGCGCGGGCCATCTGGGCCAGACGCTGGACCGCGCCCTCCACGTCCTTGCCGGCGACCAGCATCAGGTCGGCCATCTCGTCCATGACCACGACCAGATAGGGCATGGGCTCGGGGCGGATCTTCTCGCTTTCGTAGACGGGGCGGCCCTGTTCGTCGAAGCCGGTCTGGACGGTGCGCTCGAAATGCTCGCCCTTTTCCTGGGCCTCGCGGGCGCGCTCGTTGTAGCTGGCGACGTTGCGGACGCCGAGCTTGGACATCCGGCGATAGCGGTCCTCCATCTCGCGCACGGTCCACTTCAGGGCCACGACCGCCTTCTTGGGATCGGTCACGACCGGCGCCAGCAGGTGCGGGATGCCGTCATAGACCGACAGCTCCAGCATCTTGGGGTCGATCATGATGAAGCGGCACTCGGCCGGCGTGTGGCGATACAGGATCGACAGGATCATGGCGTTGACCCCCACCGACTTGCCCGAGCCGGTGGTGCCCGCGATCAGCAGGTGGGGCATGCGCGCCAGGTCGGCGACGTAAGGCTCGCCGCCGATGGTTTCGCCGAGGGCGAGCGGCAGCAGATGGCTCTTCTTGTCGTATTCGCCGGAGGCCAGCAGGTCGCGCAAGTAAACCGTCTCGCGCTTGGCGTTGGGCAGTTCGATGCCGATGGCGTTGCGGCCCTGAACCACGGCGATGCGGCAGGCGCGGGCCGACATGGAGCGGGCGATGTCGTCGGCCAGGGCCACGACGCGGCCGTGCTTTACGCCCGGCGCGGGGACCAGTTCATAGAGGGTGACGACGGGGCCGGGGCGGATCTGGTCGATGGCGCCGCGCACGCCGAACTCCTGCAGCACGCCTTCCAGCATCTTGGCGTTCTGCTTTAGCGATTCCTCGTCGACGGCGCCGACGCGCTGCTGCGGCTTGGCCAGGATGCCGAGCGAGGGCAGGTCGAAACCGTCGCTGGGCTCGAACTCAAAGGTCTGCTGGTCGGCGTCGCGGGCGGGGCGGGGCGCCTTGACGGCGGCGACCCTGGGCTCGGCCGGGCGGGTCGCGCCGCGTGCTGAGGGGGGCGCGATGGGGGCGACGGGGGCCGCGTCCTCCCACGGCGGGACCGAGGCGCCGGGCGCCTCGTCGTCGGCATAGGGATCGGCGGCGTAGGGATTGTCCTCGGCCGCATGGTCGGCGGGCGCGGCTTCCGGTTCGGGCGCGCGCCGAGGCCTGCGCGCAGACGGGGCGGCGGCCTCGGCCACGATGCGGGCGTCGCCCTTGAGGCCGGCTTTTGAAGGCGTCTTGACCTTGGCGGGGCGATCCGCGAGGTGGGCGGCGTGCTTCTCGGCGGCCCAGCCGGCGGTGTCGGTGAAGTCACGCAGGCGCAGGCCCACCGCATAGCCCAGGGCCCACAGGCCCAGGATCAGGAACAGGCCCCCGGCGATCCAGCGCCCGGCGGGAATGTGCAGGGCGGCCAGACCTTGCGCCGACAGGCCCGTGACGCCGTCGCCCCACAGGCCGCCCAGCCCGGCGGCCAGCGGCCATTTGGCGGGCGCCGCCAGCGCGGAAAGCGCCGCCGACAGCAGCAGGACGCCGGAGATCGCGCAGAAGACCTTGAAGGCCGTGGGCTGAAGCCGGTGTTGCAGGGCGTCGCCGATGGCCGTGGCCAGTCCAAAGGCGATCAGCAGCAGGACGGCGGGCCAGGCCGCCAGGCCCAGCGACTGCATCATCAGGTCGGCCAGGGTCGCGCCCGCTCCGCCCAACCAGTTGGTCGCGCCCTGTGTCGAGGCGGCGTTCAGACTGGGATCCGCCGGGTTCCACGAGATCATGGCGACCAGCAACAGGGTCGACAGCAGGGCTTGCAGCACGCCGCGGAAGCGCACGGCGAAGGGCGCGCCCCAGACGATGCGGGCGGTGGACCAGGCGCGTTGGCCGAGCGCGAGGGCGGCGGACATGAAGGCGAACCTCAGAAGACTAGGCCTCCCTTGTCGCGCGACAGGGTTAAGGGGCTGTTTACCAGCCATCGATCAGGCGACCGCGACGTCTGGGCTCTGGACGCGGGCGGCCATCGGCGCGACACAGGCGGCATGGCTCAGACGGATTACGACATCATCATCGCGGGCGCGGGACTGGCGGGGGCGACGTTCGCCCTGGCGGCGGCGCAGGGCGGGCTGAAGCCGGTGCTGGTCGATCCCCAGCCCTTCGACGCCCAGCTGGCGCCGACCTTCGACGGGCGCTCGACCGCCATCGCCTATTCCACCTTCCGCATGCTGGACGCGCTTGGCCTGGGCGAGAGCCTGCGCCCCCACGCCTGCCGCATGGACCGCATTCTGGTGACGGACGGCAAGCGCCCCGGCGCCGCCAGCCGCCCGCCGTCGCCGGCCTATATTCGCTTCGACGCCGATGAGATCGGCGACCGCAATGGCGGCGAGCCCCTAGGCTATATGCTGGAGAACCGGCGCATCCGCACGGCCTTGGCGCAGGCCGTCACCGCCGCCGGGATCGAGGTCCGGGCGCCGGCTTCGGTGGATGGCGTCGAGGTCGGGCCGGGCCTGGCGACCGTGACCCTGAAGGACGGCGCGACCATCAGTGCGCCTCTGGTCGTCGGCGCCGAGGGGCGCGGCTCGACCGTGCGCCGTGCAGCCGGCATCGACACCTTCGGCTGGGGCTATGGTCAGAGCGGCGTGGTGGCCACGGTCAGGCTGGGTCGCGACCATGGCAATGTCGCCCATGAATATTTCCTGCCGGACGGGCCCTTCGCCATCCTGCCCCTGACGGAGCAGCGCGCCAGCCTGGTCTGGACCGAGAGCACGCGCCGGGCCGAGGCGCTGAAGGCGGCTTCGGACGAGGCCTTCCACGCCCACCTGATGCGGCGCTTCGGCGAGTTCCTCGATGGCGTCGAAGTCGTGGGGCCGCGCTTTGTCTATCCGCTGTCCTTGCAACTGGCCGAGAAGCTGACCGCGCCGCGCATCGCCATCCTCGGCGACGCCGCTCATGGCGTGCACCCGGTGGCGGGGCAGGGGCTGAACATGGGCCTGAAGGACGCCGCCGCCCTGGCCGAGGTGCTGACCGACGCCGTGCGGATCGGCGAAGACATCGGCTCGGAGCTGGTGCTGGAGCGCTACGCCCGCTGGCGCCGCTTCGACAATGCGGCGCTGGCGGCAGGCTTCGACGGCTTTGTGCGGCTGTTCTCCAACGACCTGGCGCCGGTGCGGCTGGCGCGCGATCTGGGCATGGCGGCGGTCAACCGCATCGCCCCCCTCCGCCGCGCCTTCATGCACGAGGCGGGCGGCGCGACGGGGGATCTTCCCCGCCTCTTGCGAGGCGAGGCTCTTTAAGAAGGGGGCCTATCGCGCTTCGCGCTGCTTGAGGCTTTTGGGGCTTTCCTCCCCACGTGTGGGGAGGGGGACCGCGTAGCGGTGGAGGGGGCGACGCCGCCCTCAGCCGTCGAGACGCCCCCTCCGTCACGGTGCTTCGCACCGCGCCACCTCCCCATGAAATGGGGAGGAAAGGAGCGCCTTTAGGTCAGTCGTGGGTGTGCAGGAGCACGTCGCCGCCGTCGCGGCGGTCGGCTTCCTCGACGGCGCAGCGCAGGGCCGAGGCGCGGTTCTGGAACAGGCCGAAGAAGAGGCCGTCCGAGGAGGCCAGGCGCCAGACCCGGCCCGCTCTCTGGATCTCGAACAGGACGGGACGGGGCGACGAGGCCAGGGGCTGGGCGGTCATGACCTGGGCTCGGCGTGGTTCAGGCGGTCAGCCTGGCGCTGAAGCTGTTTGGCGATGCGCAGCGCCGCCTCGCGGTCAGGAAAGGGCCGCGTGGCGCAGCTGTCCAGGGTGACGCACCAGCCGCCGTCGCGGGCCACGACGCCATAGGTGCGGCTGCTGTGGGGCACGGCTTCGGCCTGAATTTCAGGGACGCCGGCGTCGGGATAGCCGCTCATCATCGCGGGCGGCTCCGGTCGGCGGGGTCGCGCGGGGTGCAGCCGAGATAGAGGGTCAGAACGGTCTGGGTCATGCGCCAGACGCTGGATGGGGCTCCAGGCGGGGCGGCGCGGTTGAGGGACTGGTTCAGCAGGGCGCGGCGGCTCATGGGGGTCTCCTTCAGAGGCTGAAGAAGACCCCCAAGGGGCGTAAGGGCGCGATGCGGAAAGCGGGCGCCCGCCTAAGCGCGGCGTAAAGGATCAGTCCAGAGGGCGGGCGTCCTCGGCCAGCATGATCGGCACGCCGTCGCGGATCGGGAAGGCCAGCTTGGCGCCGGCCGAGATCAGCTCATTGCGCTCGCGGTCATAGGTCAGGCGGCCGCGCGTGACGGGGCAGACCAGCACCTCCAGCAGGCGGGGATCGACCGAGACGGGAGTGTTGAAGGCGTCGCTCATGATCTTCTTTGTTTCCTATCGCTCGCGCCGCGGGCGCTCGCTGCTTGAGGAAGTGGGGCCCTATCGTTCGCGCCGCGGGCGCTCACTGCTTGAGGAAGTGGCTTCTTAGGGGGCTATCGCGCTTCGCGCTACTTGAGCCCCGGCGCCTACTGCATCGCCGGGCCGTCGTCGTCGTCGCTGGCGGCGGCTTCGATGCGGAGGAGGGCGGTCAGGGCCTCGGCGCGGTCTTCCAGCGTCACGGCTTCCAGCAGGGCCTGTTTCTCGGCGGGTTCGAAGGGCAGGGCCATGGCCAGGCTGTTGATCAGGGCTTCCTGAGGCGCGATCTCGGCGGTGTCCCAGTCCACGTTCAGGCCCCGGTGCTCAAGATAGGGGCGCAGGGCGTCGAGGAAGTGGTCGCGGTCGAAGTCGGCGGCGGGGTCGGGCGCGCGCAGGTCGGCTTCGAACGCGGCGAAGTCGGCATGGACCTGACGATACGGCGTCTTGACCGGAAGCTCGCTGCTCACGCGGAATCGGCAGACCCCGGTCAGAGTGATCAGATAGCGCCCGTCCGAGGTCTCGTTGAAGCTGGTTATGCGCCCGGCGCAGCCGACGCGGGCGAGCGGCGGCTGGGGGTTGTCCAGCCCGGTCAGGGGCTGGATCAGGCCGATGATCCGATCCCCCGCCATGGCGTCATCGACCATGTTGAGATAGCGCGGCTCAAACACGTTCAGCGGCAGCTGGCCGCGCGACAGCAGGATGGACCCCGGCAGCGGAAACACCGGGATCACCTGGGGCAGTTCAATCGCCTTGATATAGCCCTGCGCCATCGCCGCTCTCTCCCGTCAGGCGAACAGGATGGAGGACAGGCGGCGGCGACCGTCGCGGGCGACCTCGCTGGCGCCGCCGGCGGCCTCGAACACGGTCAGAAGTTGCTTGCGCGCCGCCTGGTCGTTCCACTCGCGGTCGGCCTGGACGATGGCCAGCAGCTGATCGACGGCGCCGCCCAGATCCCCCGCCGAGGCCAGGGCCAGCGACAGGTCGTAGCGGGCCTGATGATCATTGGGGTCGGCGGCGATCCTGCTTTCCAGTTCCGCCGTGGCGCCGGTCGGAGCCGAGGCGGCGAGTGACAGCTGGGCGCGGACGCTCTGGACCATGGGGTCGGTGGAACCGGCGGGGGCCATGGCGATGGTCTGGCGCGCCTGTTCGGTGTCGCCCTCGGCCAGGTAGACGCGGGCCATGCCGGCGATGGCCTTGGGGTGGTCGGCCTCCATGGTCAGGACGTGGGCGAAGGCCTGGGCCGCGCCGCCGAGGTCGTTCAGCGACAGGGATTCCTCGCCCAGCGACAGCAGTTGCTCGATGTCGGTGTTAACGCCGGCGCCGCCGGTCAGCTTGTCGATGAAGGCCTTGATCTGGCTGTCGGGGATGGCCCCCTGGAAGCCGTCGACCGGCTGGCCGTTGACGAAGGCGTAGACCGTCGGGATCGACTGGACCTTGAGCTGGCCCGCATAGGCCGGGTTGGCGTCGACGTCGATCTTGACCATCTTCACCGCACCCTGGGCGCCGCGAACGGCCTTTTCCAGTGCGGGGCCCAGGGTGCGGCACGGGCCGCACCAGGTGGCCCAGAAGTCGACGATGACCGGTTGATGTTTCGAGGCCTCGACCACGTCGGTCATGAAGGAGGCGTCGGTGCCGTCCTTGATCAGGTCGTCGGGCGTGGTGGTCGGATCGGCGAAGGTCATGATCGGGTCCGCATAAGGGTCGAAGAATCGTAACGGATCAGATGGCGTCGGGATGCCTCGCCATCAAGCGTTGAAATGGACGCAGTCGGCGCCGCGCCGCGAGGCTTTGGACCTGGCGGCGAAAAAACAGAGTCCAATTCGTCTGAATCGTCTGAAATCGACCGCCGCGCAGCCCGCCATAGCAGGCACCTGCGTCAGAAGGGGGCGCGAGGGGCGGGTTCGCAAGCGGACAGATCGAAGTTCCGCTGAGGGTGGATAGCGGATCTTACCGGGCAGCTTTACCCTACGGACAAACTCATCGAGGTGGGCGAATGACCGAGCCTGAAATGTGGAAGTTGGCGGCCCAGCCCGCGATCTTCGCCTTGGCAATGCTGACGTTGTTGAAGGCGTCCTGGCGAGTACGGCTGCTGGCGGCGGCGGGCGGCGCTGTGGTTGGCCTGGCCATCGGCTTGGTCGTCATGGGGGCTGAGCGATCAGGTACGCCCTGGTGGCTAGGCTGGATCTTCGCTGCGAATTGTGTGGCCTACCTCGTCTGGCGACTGGCTAGGCGTCGGGGGTTCTGGAGCCTATTTCGCCGTTAAGCGGACACTCCGAAATGCCGCCAAGGGTGGGAAACGGACCCCGGCCTCGCACCGGTGCTAGCTGCGCGATCGCAGCGATCTGATGGTTAGGGCTAGACCAACCAGCGCGAGCAACACTCCGACCGAAACAATAGAAAAGCTGACCTTGCTCGACCACCGATCCCAACCGAATAGGTTCACACCTGCTCCGTTGATGACTGACGGGCCGGTCATGAAGAGCAATCCCAAGAGCGAGAAGTTCAAGCCCAACGGGGTGGTCGGCTTTGGCTTTGAGGAAGTGTTTCCCATCCTCGGATGCTAACCTCAGGCTTCGCATACACGCAACGGCTATTGCGTTGCGAAAGTCGCCTATGGGTCGAGGCTGTGTAAAAACGTCTTGGTATGGAGCGAATTAGCTTAGCCTTCTGAGGTCAGCAGGAGGTGGGTATGAG
>MCHG01000028.1_pt1 | contig 150420 bp, 143 predicted proteins | sample 787351 | NCBI WGS metagenome assembly MCHG01 (sample SAMN05430296, study PRJNA330682) | permafrost metagenome | biome: Cold desert; feature: permafrost; material: soil; isolation source: enrichment culture inoculated with soil incubated with H2/CO2 at 20 degrees... ... | reverse complement strand
AGTTAAATGGAGGTGGTGTATGCCTCTGTAGCCTAAAAATTCAGGATGAATCTTTCCAAAACTACACAAAACACCGTGAAAAATCAACGCTTCAAAAGATCTGATTTTATCAGGTCAATCTAATTAGATGTTTAATTGGAACCTTTTTATCTTTCTAATGAAAAGAGGAAACTTATGAAATAAATAGAATATTATTAGTATCTAAGGAATTGGATAATTAAATTAAACTAAGGGGGTATTTCATGAAATCATTAAAAGGAACAAAAACTGCTGAAAATCTTATGAAGGCATTTGCAGGTGAATCTCAAGCTAGAAATAGATATACATATTATGCTTCAGCAGCAAAAAAAGAAGGCTACGTGCAAATCGCAAACCTTTTTATAGAAACGGCAGATAATGAAAAGGAGCACGCTAAAAGATTTTTTAAGTTTTTAGATGAAAGTTTAAATGGTGAAATGGTACAGATCAATGCAGATTTCCCAGTAGGGCTAGGGGATACAAAAGCCAATCTTTTGTCAGCAGCAAATGGCGAATTGGAAGAATGGTCAGACCTTTATAAAAATTTTGCTGAGACTGCAGATGAAGAAGGTTTCCCAGCGGTAGGAATAGTATTTAGAAAAATTGCTGAAGTTGAAAAACATCATGAAGCGCGCTATAGAAAACTATTAAGCAATATAGAAACAAACTCAGTATTTAAAAAAGAAAGTCTAGTGCAATGGAAATGTACGAATTGTGGATACATACATGAAGGGGAAGGTGCGCCTGATTTATGCCCTGCATGTTCACATCCAAGAGATTATTTCGAGGTATTCGTAGAAGCTTATTAATACTTATTATTGGGAAATAAGAGCAAACCTATGCTATAGTTTGGGAGCAAACCTATGCTAGGTTTGCTCTTATTTTTTTTGGGAAATTAGTTGACATTTCAAAATTCTGAGAATATAATAATAAACATAACATATGAACATATGAACATATGAAGGAGGACGCGTATGAATAACGATAAGCCAATGCAAGATAGCTGCAGTTGTACTATAATTCATGAGGATATCATAAACAAAGTTAAAAGTATCATGCCTCAAGAAGAAATACTATATGATTTAGCTGAGTTTTTTAAAGTATTAGGTGATTCTACAAGAATAAAAATAATATGTGCATTGTTAGAATCAGAAATGTGCGTTTGTGATATAGCTGCATTATTATGTATGACTCAATCTGCTATTTCACATCAGCTCCGCTTCTTGAAGCAATCAAGGTTAGTAAAATTCAGAAGGGATGGGAAAGTAGTGTATTACTCTCTTGATGATGAGCATATAAAACAAATATTCGACTACGGATTTATACATATTACAGAATAAAGTCCAAACAAAAATAGTAGGGGGTCATTTTATTGTCGGTTATAAAGAAAGAATTTATCTTAGAAGGTCTTGGTTGAGCAAATTGTGCCGTCAAAATGGAAGATGGCATTAAATCCCTGTATGGGATTAAAGATGTTTCTATTAACTTTGTTACGAAGAAGCTTAAAATTGAAATAGATGATGAAAATGACATGAAGTTGATTGTGAAGGAAATACAAAAGATTGTTTATATAATAGAATCAGATGTATTGATGATAGAAGAAGGTTTAAAAGGTCACTCTCATGATGAGCATGATCATGAGCATAGTCATGGAGAAGGACATGATAAAGGTAAGTTTATTAAGTTTGGAATAGGAATAACTATGTTTTTTATAGCTATATTTATAGATTCAAGTAACATAATGGAGCTACCTTTGTTTCTTATATCCTACATTTTGGTAGGTGGAGAAGTATTATTGAAATCTTTAAGAAATATTACAAAAGGACAAGTTTTTGATGAGAATTTTCTTATGACCATAGCCACAATTGGAGCATTTGCCATTGGTGAGTATCCTGAAGGTGTGGCAGTTATGATTTTCTATCAGATAGGAGAATTTTTTCAGGCTGCAGCAGTAAATAATTCTCGAAAATCAATAAAAGCTTTGATGGATATAAGACCGGATTTTGCTAACTTAAAAATTGGCTCTGAAACAAAAAAAGTTTCTCCTGATGAAGTAAAAGTTGGAGATATAATCATTGTAAAACCTGGAGAGAGAATTCCTTTAGACGGTACGGTGATAGAGGGTAGATCAACCTTAGATACATCAGCCTTGACAGGGGAATCCCTACCAAGAGAAGCAGAAATGGGTGATGCTGTGCTATCTGGTTTTATAAATAAAAATGGTGTTTTAACTATAGAAGTATCAAAAATATTCGGAGAGTCAACTGTATCTAAAATTCTAGATTTGGTGGAAAATGCAAGCGCGAAGAAAGCGCCTACAGAAAACTTCATCACTAAATTTGCTAAATATTATACGCCAATTATAGTGTTTATTTCGGTTGCGCTAGCTGTTATTCCACCACTTTTTATAGAAGGGGCCCAATTTTCGGATTGGCTTTATAGAGCGCTAGTATTTTTAGTAGTTTCTTGCCCGTGCGCTTTGGTTGTTTCTATTCCTTTGGGATTTTTCGGGGGAATTGGCGGAGCTTCGAAAAATGGGATACTTATAAAGGGTAGCAATTATTTGGAAGCTCTTAATGATGTTCATACTGTGGTGTTTGACAAAACAGGCACTTTAACTAAGGGTATTTTTAAAGTTACTGCAATCAAACCTTCTGAGAATATTAGTGAAGAGGAGTTACTAGAATTAGCAGCTTATGCTGAGAGCTTTTCAACTCATCCCATTGCTACATCAATACTAAAAGCATTCGATAAAGAAGTGGATAAAAGCAAAATTCAAAATTATGAGGAGATATCTGGTCACGGTATTAAAGTCAATTTAGATGGAAAATTGGTATTGGCCGGAAATCGAAAGCTTATAGAAAAAGAAAACGTAAAGTTTGAAGTCATTGATGCATTAGGTACCATAGTTTATATTGCTATTGAAGGAATATATGCAGGACATATTATAATATCTGACGAGGTAAAAGAAGATGCGGCTAAGGCCATTGCAGGGTTAAAACAAATGGGCATAAAGAAAACTGTGATGTTGACTGGTGATATAAAAGCAGTAGGAGAAAAAATAGGAGAGCAGCTTATGCTTGATGAAGTATATACTGAGTTGTTACCAGATCAAAAGGTAGAAATTTTAGAAAAGCTTAAAAAAGAGACTGGTTCAAAAGGTAAAGTAATATTTGTAGGTGATGGAATAAATGATGCTCCAGTGCTAGCAATGGCAGATATAGGAGTAGCCATGGGCGGTTTGGGCTCTGATGCTGCTATAGAAGCCGCTGATATAGTTATAATGACCGATGAGCCATATAAGTTAATCACTGCAATAAAGATCGCAAAGCGAACAAAAACAATTGTATGGCAAAATATTATATTTGCCTTTGCAGTAAAAGCGTTTGTGTTGATACTTGGTGCAGGCGGGTTAGCAACTATGTGGGAAGCTGTATTTGCTGATGTAGGAGTTGCATTGATTGCTGTATTAAATGCCATGAGAGTTATGAGCGTAAAGAAAATTTAAAAGATAAAAGCTACTGTCTATATTATAGATAATAGTTTTTTCCTATTTTGTGGAATATGGGATAATAATTAGGTTAGAATAATCAAAAGCAGATAAGATGTCCAAGGGGGATTGTTATGGATAAAGAAAAAAGAAATTTAATAATAAGTAGTCTTGGTATCTGTATTTTTATTGGAGCCATCACTTATGTGACAATTAGATATTATAGTACAATTGTTGAAATACTAAATAGTCCAGATACATTTAGAGAATATCTTAATTCTTTTGGAAATACCAGTACATTAGTTTTCATTGGTATGCAAATTCTTCAAGTAATTATTGCAGCCATACCTGGAGAAGTGATACAGCTTGCAGGGGGGTATATTTATGGCACATTTTATGGAACACTGATCTCCTGCGTAGGAATTTTGATAGGTTCAATTGTTGCATTTTGCTTTACTAGGCTGCTAGGATACAAAGTTCTAAAGAAGTTTCTGTCAGAAAAAAGCTTTCAAAAGTTTGAGTTTTTGATGAATACGAATAAATATGAGATTGCCATGTTCATTTTGTTTCTTATACCTGGATTTCCAAAGGACATACTTACTTACTTTGCAGGGGTTACACCTATTGACCCATTAAGGTTTTTTGTAATTTCATTTGTTGGTAGATTTCCTGGTATTTTTGTATCCTCTTACATAGGTTCACATATAGGTAAAGGCAGTTATATACAAGTAATTATAGCTTCAATAATTGTAGCAGTATTTGTTATCTTCAGTGTATTGTATAAAGAAAAAATAGTAGAAAAGCTGAGAGAAAAGAAGCATCCTAATTAAAGTTCTGGGTATTTATTAAAAAAATCTGACATATTTATATAAGACATATGAAAGAAAATAACTAGTCAATATGAAATCTATTTTTTTCATGTGCCAATCATCTGTCAGGGGGCGAGCACTTGAAATTAAAAACTTTTTTAAATTTAAAAACTTATGTTGGCGTCATTGTATTAGCTATTTTACTGATGGGAGCTATTTCATATGAAAAAATTGCTCCGGTTTTAAACACTATGATTGTAGAGGAAGAGTTGACTAATTTACTTCAAGCTATATTTGATGGTAGAAATAAAGGCATTTTAGACAATGATCCCAAAGTAATTGAAGCCTACTATGATAAGAATACAAAGTACGGGACCTGGGCATATGAATATGAAGTAAAGAAAATGAAATATTTACATACATGGGCAGATAAGCAGGGAATCAAATTTATAGGCATAAAAACAAGATTGATTGTGAGGCGATCGGATAAGAAAGAACAAAGATACTCAGTAAATATATTGGCTACTACAGAGTATAAATATGTCTACGAAGATAAGACAAATGAAGAAAATACATTTAGAATCGGTACATATCATTCAATTGCTCTTGAGCGTAAAGATGAAGCTTGGCATATCGTAAAGGAATGGTATACGGATCCATTTATGGATTCTTTAAATCTTGATAATATAAAAAGCGAAGAAATAAAGGGATTTATAAACGCTCAAAGTCCTAGAGATTTTTCTCAAATAAATGAGAGAAGGATTACTTCTGTTGAATATGCAGAAAAGTTTTGTGGTGCTGCTGCAGAAGAAGAATACAGTTATAAATACAATAGTAAATATAGAGATTTTAATCCACAGGGTGGAGACTGTGCAAATTTTGCATCACAGATATTATTTGAAGGCGGAAAGTTTAAAAAGAACAAAACTTGGAATTATAATAAAGGCAATGGTACAGGAGCCTGGCTAAATGCATATAGATTTAAGGAGTATTGGTTAAACAGTGGGAGGGCTTCCTTGATCGGGTATGGATCCTATAATAAAATATATAAGCTATCCTATAAGCTACTGCCGGGAGATATTGTTGCGTATGAAAAAAAAGGTGATGTATGTCATGTGTCCACTGTAACTGGTGCAGATTCTAAAGGCTATGCACTTGTCACATGTCATAATACGGATAGAAGCAAGGTTCCATGGGATTTGGGATGGAGCAATAAAAATATAAAGTTTTGGCTTATAAGGGTACATTATTGAAACAAGGGGAGAACTTGATGATAAAGAGTTTTCCCTTCTTTTAATTGGAATATTTTTAAAGGATACTATTGACATATAGAAGTTAAACCATTATCATATAATATATAAAACATATAGGAATAGTAGGAATAAGTTTGATAGGTGGTATAAAATGAAAATTTCTACAAAAGGAAAATATGGTCTAAGAGCTATGGCTGACTTGGCTTTGAGTGCTGAAAACCAATGCATAGCTTTAAAAAGTATTGCCCAAAGACAGAGTATATCAGAAAATTATCTTGAACAGGTATTTTCTACACTTAAAAAAGCAGGACTGGTGAAGAGTACTAAGGGTCCTCAAGGTGGGTATACATTATGTGATGAAGCTTCTAATATAACAGTTGGTAAAATATTAAGAGTTTTAGAGGGAGACTTGTCAGTTGTTTCTGAAGAAAATAGTGACGTAAATATTGTTGAAGATTGTATTAAAACTGTTGTCTGGGATAGAATCAACCAATGCGTGGATGAGTTAGTGGATTCAATAACATTAGAAGATATTACAGAAGTTTATGCAAAATTGGTAGTGAAAGAAGCAAATATGTATTTTATTTAAAAAAATGATTTTGGAGGTAGTAGTTAAAATGAGTAAAATTGCAAAGAGTTTAACAGATTTGATAGGAAATACACCCCTTTTACAACTTGAAAACTATATGAGAGCTAGCGATATTCAGGCTAATATCATAGCAAAGCTTGAATACTTTAATCCAGGTGGAAGCGTAAAGGATAGAGCAGGGTATGCAATGATTATTGATGGAGAAGAAAAAGGCATGTTGAAAGAAGGCTCAGTGATAATCGAGCCAACAAGTGGTAATACAGGGATTGCACTAGCTTTTATAGCTGCTTCTCGTGGCTACAAAATTATCCTAACTATGCCTGAAACTATGAGCGTAGAAAGAAGAAGTCTACTTGCAGCATTAGGAGCAGAGTTGGTTTTAACACCAGGAGCTGATGGTATGAAAGGTGCAATAAAAAAGGCTGAGGAACTCGTAAAAGAAATTCCTAATTCTTTTATGCCTCAACAGTTTACAAATCCTGAAAATCCAGCATATCATAAAAAAACTACAGCGGAAGAGATATGGAGAGATACAGATGGTAATATTGATATATTTGTTTCTGGAGTTGGTACTGGTGGCACTGTTACAGGAGTAGGAGAATTTTTGAAAGAAAAAAACCAAAATATAAAAATTGTTGCTGCGGAGCCTTTTGATTCTCCAGTGCTCTCTGGAGGAAAATCAGGTCCACACAAGATTCAAGGAATAGGTGCTGGGTTTGTGCCTGCGGTATTGAATATGAAAATAATTGATGAAATAGTAAAAGTAAAAAATGAAGATGCTTTTGACGTAGCCAGAAAGGTTGCTAAATCAGAAGGCTTATTAATAGGTATATCTTCAGGAGCTGCAATATATGTCGCTACAGAATTGGCTAATAGAGCTGAGAATAGAGGTAAAAACATTGTAGTACTTTTGCCAGACACTGGAGAAAGATATTTATCTACTCCCTTATTTAAGGAAGCTTAGAAACCCTTACACTAGAGGAATTGATATGGGCATTGGACCCGACTATACAGGGGAATGATAGCTCATTCTCCTGTATAGCCTAAGCCATTTGATAGTTCTTTTGATACATCCATCACATTTTTTATTATACTTGGAATTTGCTTTTCTCTCAATCTAGATGTAGGTAAAGATATGCTTATTGAAGCTATAGCTTCGTCGTAGCAATCGAAGACAGGGGCTGCAATGCAAGTGACTCCTTCTTCCCTTTCTTCATTGTCTATGCCGTAGCCCTGTTTCTTAATAGCGGTAAGTTCCTGTATCAAAGCTTCTGCAGAGTCAAGGGTATTCTCTGTATACTTTTCAAAGTTGGTTTTATTCAAAATTAAATCTTGTATTTTTTTAGGCTGGTAGGCTAGTAAAACCTTCCCTCCCCCGGTACAGTAGAGAGGAACTTTAGCACCTAATTGTGTAAACATTTTGAGACGCTTGGTGCTTTCAGATTGGGCAATATAAACAATCTCACTGCCATCCAAAATCACTAGGTTACTGGTTTCATCTACCATTTCTCTGAGTTTATCCAGATAACACTGGGCAAGGTTGGCAAGGATGTTCTGTTTTTTTGCCATACCGGTGATTCTGAATAATGCAAAACCAATTCTATATTTTTTTGTCTTTTTATCCTGTTCGATGATATTACATAGCTTTAAGGTGTTGAGTAAATGATAGGTTGCACTGACGCCATAATTAAGCCTATTGCTTATTTCAGTAACACCAAGCCCGTCTTCGGATTTTGCAAGCTCTTGCATCACTTCTACAGCTTTTATGACAGAACCAATGGTCTTTGTATCTTTATTTATCATGTTATCCAATTATGATCAACTCCTAAACGTCATTTATAATGTGCATTTTTAATATGATTCTGTGTGGGTTTACTTCGAAAAACTCTGATTAGGTCTATTTAACTCACTTCTTTATATTAGTAGATTTGATAAGATTTAACTTAATATTACAATTATATTTAATTAGTGTCAATAAATTACTATGTTAATGTTTTAAACAATAAGATGACAATTCAAAGCAAGAAAAAAAGACAAAAACCACTATGTAAAACCATTTTATAATTTTACATAGTAGTTTTTGTTTAAAAATTTTCAAAATTGAAAAATAATTTTCAATTTTGAAAAAATAGTTTAAGAATATACTTTTGCTGGAAATATGAAATGCAATTTATTAAGTTTGAGATGGTATATCCTAGATAACAAAAACATATAATCCTTTAACTTTACATTAATTGTTTTTTCATATTTGAAATTTATCTCTTGTTTAAAGAAAATCAATAGAACTATTTTCTTGGATACCATTAGGATTGGAAGATATATTCGACTTTACTTCGTATTTTACGTAGCTTATGAGCTCTATTGGTAAGTTTTTATTTTTCATGTTGTGGCATGAATATTGCATTAATAAATAGTAACAAAGTCCAGTAATAATATTTAAGTGTTTAGAATGAAAGGTGGTGTCGTGACAGAACCATATATTCGAGCAAAATGCTCATAAGAAGTACAAGTTGATGCAAACATGACTGAGGATCCAGTTGCCTATTACCAGTACATGCATTGAAAAATTACAAAATTTGGGGGGAAAAAAATGATAATAAAAAATGGTAAGTCTATCGTAGCCTTATTACTTGTTGCTTTATTATGTTTCGCGGCTGTTGGTTGTAGTAAACCTGCAACCAATCCTGCTCCTGCTACTTCCGCTGAACCTACAACACCAGCATCTGGATCGAGACCTGCAGGTGTGCCTGCAGATTTCCCGAACAAAGAAATTCGTTGGATATATGCATTTGGCCCTGGATCTCCAATGGATGCATATCTTAGAATATTAGGAGAGAAAATCCAAGAAACTGAAGGCTGGAAGAACGGTATTGTTGTTGAATACAAAGAAGGAGCTAGCGGAAGAATTGGATGGAATGCTTTTGCTGAGGCAAAACCAGATGGATATACACTGGGATTTGCACCTAGTGCGATGTTGATCTCTTCTGTTTCTGAAGAAGTTTCTTACGGTGCTGATAAAATGAGCTATATCATCAATACTATGTCTGACCCTGGTGCAATCGGCGTTGGAACTGGTTCTCCATATAAAACATTACAAGAATTAGTAGATGCTGGTATAAAAAATCCAGGCAAAATAACTGTTGGCGTTACATCTACCATTGGTCAAGAAGGACTAACTATGAAGCTTATTCAAAAGGCTTCAGGTGCTAAATTTAACGTTGTTGCTTTTGATAGCGAAGGTGAAATATTTGCTGCCATTATCGGGAAACACGTTGATGCTTTCTGTCTTAATGTAACAGATGCTACTACTTTCCTTGAAGATAAACAAGTTGTGGTTCTTGCTACTGGTGATTCTAAACGTTCTGCTTTCTTACCTGACGTTCCAACTTATAAAGAAGCAGGCTACGATGTTACACAGCTTAACATGAGAGCTATAGGAGGTCCTGCAGGTATACCTGAACCAATCAGACAGTATCTTGAAAATTGCTTCATTGCAGCTGCAAATGACCCTGAAGTAAAAGCAAAAGTTGCTGAAATGAAAATTCCAGTTGAAACTTTAACTGGCGCTGAGTTACAAGCAAAGTTTGCTGGTATTGCTGCTGGATATAAGAAGCTTTGGGATGAACAACCTTGGCAATAAGAAAATAATATAAGCAATATTTAAATTTCCAATAAAATATGATTTCAGGGGTGATTAACATCCCTGAAATCATAAATAAATTTGCAGGTGGTGCGCTAATGGAAAGTAAATCGACAAAAAAATCTTTTGATTTTAATTATCTATCAGTAATCTTGATTTATACATGGGCTTTCGCATTTTTGCTTTGGACTCCTAAAATCAAAGATCCTGCCTCAAGAATGTTTCCTATTGGCATAAGTGTTTTTGCAATTGTGCTGGCAACCATACTTTTAGTAAGAACTTATTTCAAATTGGGCAAAAAGCAAGAACCTCTTGATTTTAGTGGCAGTGGAATGGCTATGATTATGGCAGCATTACTCCTTGTCTATGTCGGAGCTATTACAGTTGTGGGTTTCTACTTGTCAACACCTTTTTATCTATATATATCAATGTGGATACTCGGGCAGAAAAATAAGAAGCTTATGCTTATTATTTCTTTGCTGATGACATTAGGAGTATATCTGTTTTTTTACTTACTTCTCGGCATGGAGATACCGGAGGGCATACTTTTTCCCTGGTTACTAGGATAACTTTTTATAAAGGAGTGTGACATATGGATAATATGAATTTACTTGATTACGCATTGCAAGCACTAACTTTTCAAAATTTAATGTGGTTAACCATTGGTGCGCTTGTCGGCTCGGTTCTTGGTGCTTTACCAGGAATGTCGGCTGATACAGGCATTGCGATTTTTCTGCCTTTGACATTTAACCTTCCACCGGTTACCGCACTTATTGCTTTAGCGGCTATTTACGTAACTGGATCTTATGGTGGTAATATTACTGCTGTATTAATCAATACCCCTGGAACCTCTGATTCCTTGTTTATGACTTTGGATGGTTATCCAATGACTGTACAGGGCAAAGGCCTGCGGGCGATTGGTATTACAACCTATAGTGCTTTTATCGGCGGAATAATAGGGTCCATTGCTCTTTTGTTTATTGCACCGCCCCTGGCTCAGATCGCAGTAAAATTCGGTCCTTGGGAACTATTTTTGACAACATTGATGGGTTTAATCATCATACTTGGATTAGTAAAAGGTGGCATACTAAAAGGTCTTATAAGTGCTTCATTAGGTTTCCTGTGTACTATGATCGGTATGGACGGCATCACAGGTTTGAGCCGGTTGAACTTCGGAATAAAGCCTATATTTGATGAGCTACCCTTACTACCTGTTGTGCTAGGTATGTTTGCAGTTTCTCAAGTGCTTGCATTGGCAGCGGATAAAGCTGAAACTATTAGCATTGACAAGTCCGACATCAAAGGAAATGCCTTTCTTTCATTAAAAGACCATTTGTCTATGTTAGTTAATAATATTAGAGCTTCAATTATCGGTACTGTTGTTGGTATTATCCCAGGAGCGGGAACAACTGTAGCTGCAGGGATCAGTTATAACCTTGCAAAAAAAGGTGACAAACATCCTGAGACGTATGGTAAGGGCAACGAACAAGGGCTTGCATGTGTATCAGCAGCCAACAATGCTGTGGTGGGAGGCTCTCTTGTACCTTTGCTTACCCTAGGGATTCCTGGAAACGGAACTTCCGCGCTTTTCCTTGGAGGCCTTTTAATTCATGGATTAGCTCCTGGAACTCAATTATTTACTAAACACCCTGATACGGTTTATGGATTGTTTTTTGGTTTAATCCTTGCTCAGTTTTTTATTTTGCTAATCGGATTATTTGGTGCTCCAGTTTATGCAAAGGTAACCAAGGTACCTATAAGCATTTTGATTCCTATAGTTGGCTCATTATGTATATTGGGCGCATTTACTTACCGAAACTTAGCATTTGATAATATATTGATTATATTCTTCGGCATTATTGGTTACTACATGACTAAGGCTGATATTCCTATGGCACCTTTTGTGCTAGCATTTGTATTAGGTAAAAATACCGAAATACATTTCCGCAGGACTATGCTGCTTACTGGCGGTGACCTAGGCTCTGTGATGTTTACCCCTTTAGCCATAGCTTTGTTAGCAGTGGATTTGATATTCTTGATTTCGCCTTTCTGGGGTGATATTAAGGGATTTATCAAAAAAAATAAGCAAAAGGCTTCGGCTTAATGATGATTATTTAATAATATGTACTATGAAAAGGAGTTTAAATATATGAATAAAATGACTAAGAAAGAGCGAGTTTTAGCGGCTATTAATAAGAAGGAAGTAGATAGAATTCCCTTTGGCATGTGGTATCATATACCAAAGGTAGATCAGGACCCAGTTCAACTTGCAGAGGTGCAAATAGAGCAAGCTCATTCATATGATTTAGATTTTATAAAAATGATGCCCTATGGAAATTATGGCGCACATGACTATGGACTTAGTTGTACCTTTTATTGTAATGAAACACAGCCTGTTGTAGAAAGAAAGTTTGCCATTGACGATGTTAAACAATGGACAGAACTTGAGCCACTGGCTGGTTGTTTTGGATCCCATGGAAAGACACTGCAGTTTGCAAGACAGCTTCAAAAACAGCTTAAAGGTGAACAAATACCTTATGTACAGACTATTTTCAGTCCACTGACTACAGCAAAAAAAATAGCTGGTATGCGTGTGTTTGAAGATATGAGATCCAATCCTAAATATTTGCATCAGGCATTGGCTGCTATAACAGAAACTACTATAAACTTTGTTAAACTTAATATTGAAGCAGGTGTGGCTGGTTTTTTCTTCGCAACCCAGACCGCCAATAAAGATTGGCTTACTGAAGCTGAACACGATGAGTTTGGTGAAGCATATGATCTTCAAGTGATCAATGCCTACAAAGATCTTACGTATTTTAATATTGCCCATATTCATGGGGATAATACTATGTTTGAAAAGCTTGCAAACTATCCTTGTAATTGCCTCAATTGGCATGATAGATGGGTAAGTCCTAGCATGGCAGAGGCTAGAAAGCTATCAAACAAGTGCTTCTTGGGTGGCATAAATGAGAAGTTGTTGTCCAAAGCGAAGCCTGAAGAAGTTCGTAATCACATCAGGGAAGGTATATTGGCAGCCGGTCGTACTGGTTTGATGATTACACCGGGATGCGTGGCAGAACTTGAAACACCATCAATCAATTTTTATGCAGCTAGATTAGCTGTTGAAGGGCTGTAAAAATTTGAATTAAGTTGATAATGGAGATAAACGCGCAAAAACAGCCATGTATATTTCCAATAACTTTGATCAGGCCTTAACTACCGTTCTTATCGGCAATAATCTTACACATATCGGATTTGCGTCGCTGGCAACCTCGATTTCTACTGGATTATGGGGCGTAGAATCTGTTAAGCACACCGCCATTGTTACCACTGTTATCGTATTTCTTTTCAGTGTGATGATTCCTAAGAGTTACGCAAAAGCAAACTCATTTAGCATTGGATTTTCATGTGATTACGGTGGATGACCGGGACTTTGAAAGAAGATTAGTTATGGTGTAAATCAAGGTGAGCGACATATTCGATATAAGACAATATAATAAAAGTTTCAAAAGACGATCTCATCAAAATCCAAAATATTTAAATTAAAAGCAAGTATTATAAAGTTAATGACGTGTTAATACATGTTGATTCAGTGGATTAAAACAATACTGAGGTAGCTTTATAAACAACCATGAAAATACTATATATAGGCTCAAAATGTCAAGGGCTTAAGTATTTAATAAATAACAAATATTAATTTTAGATGGAGGTATTATATATGAAACCTATTGAAAGAATAGAAGCTTTATTGGCTGGCAAGAAACTTGATACACCTGCAGTTAATCTATGGAAACATTTTCCACCATATGATGAAAGTCCAAAGGAATTGGTGAGAAAGACTATACAGTTCCAAGAAAGATTCAACTGGGACTTTGTAAAAGTGACTTATCAAGGGTTATTTTCAATACAGGATTGGGGTTCACAAATAAAATGGCCAGAAAGAGATTCACAGTGGCCTGAAACCTGTTCAAAGGTTGGTGTAGCAACTGATTTTTCAATCAAAGGAGAAACTGACTGGAAAAACCTAAATGTGTTGTCTATGGACCAAGGTTCAATGGCTGACTCCATTCTTGCAGCAAAAGAAATCGTAAAAAGATTTAAAGGAGAAGCTCCTGTAGTTGTTACAGTATTTAATCCTTTGACCACTGCAGTAAAAATGAGTGGAGATAAAATGTTTGACCACATGAGACAAAATCCTAGCGTTTTCAAAAAAGGTTTAGAAACTATTATGGAAACAACAATTAACTATGTAAAAGAATTAGTTAATATTGGAGCAGATGGAATATTCTTTGCTAATCAACTAGGAAGCTATGACAAGATGAGCTTAAAAGAATATGAAGAATTTGGACGCCCTTATGATTTACAGATACTAGATGTTACTAAAGATAAAATGTGGTTTAACATAATGCACATGCATGGTGCTGAGCCAATGTTTGAACTTATGGAGAAATATCCTGTACAAGCTATTAACTGGCACGATAGACTGGTAGATGTAAGCCTAAAAGATGGAGCAAGAATGAGTGACAAGATATTAATCGGAGGCGTTGATGAGTTCAAAATATTGAACGATGCCAATGAAGAGGAACTCATGGCTCACTTTAAGGATGCATTAGAACAAGCTGGAGATAAGAGAGTTATCTTAGGACCTGGATGCTGTGTTCCCCTTTACGTAAGTGAAGATAGATTGGAAATTGCGAAAAGGCTTATTGGAACATTATAAAGATAAAAAACAGAGTGTAGAATTAGGGGATAGGAGGCTTACAAACATGAACTTGGCAGATAATTCCAAGCATGCAGCAGATTTTAGAACCGCTGAGAAATGGGCTATTTTTGGAGTTGTTGGTAACATTATATTAACAACAATTAAGGCGATAGCAGGAATAGTTGGAGGCAGTAGTGCCATGGTAGCAGACGCTATGCATTCTGCTTCTGATATTGTGGCATCAGCAGTAGTTTATATAAGTTTAAGAATCGCAAAAAAACCTGCTGACGACGAGCATCCATTTGGTCATGGAAAAGCAGAAGCTATATCAACTTCAATTGTAGGTTTGATGCTTATAGCGGCAGGTATAATAATAATAAAAACTGCTTATCTTTCAATATCCAGCGGTTCCGTGAAAGCTCCTGGGATTATTGCATTATACGCTGCAGTACTTTCAATAGTTGTTAAGGAAGCTATGTATAGGCTTACCTATAAGGTCGGCAAGAGAATAAACAGCCCGTCAACCATGGCAAATGCCATGGACCACAGATCTGACGCCTTCTCATCAATAGCAACCTTTATTGGGATAGGTGGAGCTATTTTAGGTTTCCCAATAATGGATCCATTAGCTGGCGGCATAGTTGCTTTATTTATATTAAAGATGGGTTATGACATAATTATGGATGCAATCAATCAGATTATGGACAAATCTCCTGAGAAGGATAAGATAGCACTAATCAAAGAAGCCGTATTAAATACACCTGGAGTTGAAAGTGCTCATGATATTCGTGTAAGGCAGAGTGGTCCCTTCTATTTAGTGGATATGGATATATGTGTAGATAAGGATGTAAGCCTTGGTAAAGCACATGAAATAGGTGATGTTACAAGAAGCAATGTATATAAGGCAATAGATAAAATATTCGAAGTAAGAATTCACATTGATCCATCACTATAGTAAAGAAAATGGTATATAAAGCATGTAACATTAAGAGATATGATCTTTATCGAGTTGTAGGTGAAGAATAATTAATATGAAAATACTTAAAAATATTATGTTGTTAGCCTACCCACTAGTGATGGAGAACCTTCTGCAAGTTTCAATGGGATTTGTTGATAGTTATTTTGTAAGTAGATTGGGAGCAGAATCTATAGCTGGCGTAGGCATAACAAACCTAATAATGAATATTTATATGTCTTTCTTCTTTGCTGTTGGAGTAGGAACCACTGCATTGATATCCAGACATTTAGGCGCAGAAGAAAAGGAGAGTGCCTCGGAATCTGCTCAGCAATCTTTTCTGTTATCAATTATTTTAGGTTTGGCTTTTGGTTTAATAAGTCTGGTATTTTACAAACAAATTCTAATGCTTTTGGGTTTAGATGCAATTATGCTTGGTGTAGCTTCACCATACTTTTTAGTAGTAGCAGTGCCATCAGTACTTCTTAGCATGTCAATAATGCTTTCAAGCTCACTAAGGGGAGCCAAGGATACAAAGTCAACAATGAAAATTGCCATTGTTAGCAATTTAGCGAATATCATATTAGACCCAATACTAATCTTTGGTATTTTGAATATACCTGGTATGGGAATTATCGGAGCTGGTATTGCAACTTCTTTGTCTAGAATGGTAGGCGTTGTATTACTGATGCGTAAAACAAGCTTAGTCAGTAGTAAAATAAGAATTAACTACAGAAACACTTTTAACTTTAATAAGACAATAATGAAAAATATAACGAATATTGGAATACCTGTGGCAACTGAAAGGCTCTTTATGAGAATTGGGCAGCTTGTGTATTCTAGTTATATAATTGGTCTAGGAACAAAGGTCTATGCAGCATATATTGTATCTTCGACCATGGATTCTTTTTCCTATATTCCAGGTATTGCAATAGGGAGCGCAGCAGCAGCTTTGGTTGGAACAAGCCTTGGTGCGAGGAAAAAGGAAGAAGCTTATAGATATGGAATAGGCTCCTTGATTATTGGAGCCACATTTATGATTATAGTAGGTTTGACAAATTTTATCTTTGCTCCGTCAATTGCGAATTTATTTAGTGAAGATTTAGTTGTTAAGGCTAATATAATATACATCCTGAGGATTTCGATCTTCCTTCAGCCTGTCTCTGCCGCAACGCTTATCATTACTCCTGCACTTCAGGGAGCAGGAGACACAAAGCTACCAATGTTTTATACTTTGATAGGAATTTGGGTGTTCAGAGTGTTTGGATGTTATTTATTTGTGCATAGAATGGGGTATGGGATAACTGCTGTGATCTTTACAGTATTTTTAGATTTGCTTTTAAGAAGTATTTTGTTGTTAATAAGATTTAGAAAGAGAAAATGGCAGGATATAGAAGTCTATTAGATTAATTAAGTTTTCAGGTTACCCTATTTAATACAATATCATAATTAAAATTTTTGTTAAAAAAGATAGCAGGAGGAGAAACTAATGATTACAAAAAAAATACAGGAAAATTATATTTTAATTTTAAAAAACGAATTAATTGAAGCTTTGGGTTGTACTGAGCCCATTGCAATTGCTTATGCAACCGCTAAGGCCAAGGCGATCTTGGGGAAACATCCGAAAAGAATTGAGGTAGGGTGCAGCGGAAATATTGTAAAGAATGTAAAAGGTGTTGTTGTGCCAAACACAGGTGGACTCGTGGGTATTGCAGCTGCTGCTATTGCAGGAATAGTTGGAGGAAATGCGGACAAGGGATTACAGGTATTAGAAAGCGTTAACAGCAAGGACTATAATGAAATCAAAAGATTATTAGATGAAGGCTACTGTTCCGTATATCACTTACAGGGGGCAGAAAATCTTTATATAACAGCCAAGGTTTATTCAGATGATGAATCTGCAGAGGTTTATATTATGGATTCTCATACAAATATAATTAAGATTATTAAAAACGGAGAAGTTCTTTTCGAAAATGAAGAGGGAGGCCAAGAAGAACAAGAATTAACTGGGGATAGGTCACTTCTTAATATAAAAGATATTATCGAATTTGCTGAAACTGTAGATTTAGAGGAGCTGCGTGAACTTCTTACAAATCAGATTCAAATGAATACTGCCATTTCAGAAGAAGGCTTAGTAAATGATTATGGTGTTAGTGTTGGCAAGACACTTTTAAAATACTATGGCAATGATATTAAGATTAGAGCTAAGGCAAAGGCCGCATCAGGAAGCGATGCTAGAATGAGTGGATGTTCCCTTCCTGTTGTTATTAACTCAGGTAGTGGAAATCAAGGAATTACTGCATCCATTCCTGTTATTGAATATGCAGGGGAACTAGAGGTCAGTGAAGAAAAGCTCCTTAAGGCATTGATTATAAGCAACCTTACTTCTATTCATCAAAAGTCTTTAATCGGGAAGCTTTCAGCTTATTGTGGTGCAGTAAGTGCTGCAGCAGGAAGTGGAGCTGGGATAACATATCTATATGGTGGAAGCTATGAGGATATTGCCAGAACAATTATTAATACTATTGCAAATGTAGGTGGAATGGTGTGCGACGGAGCCAAACCATCCTGCGCTGCAAAGATTGCTTCTGCTGTGGATGCGGCAATCCTAGGTCATCAGCTCAGCATTAATGGCAATGTATTTAAAGATGGGGAGGGCCTTGTTAAGGATGGAGTTGAGGCTACTATTGAGAGCATTGGCAGGTTAGCTAAAATAGGTATGAATGGCACTGATCTTGAAATAATCGATATCATGCTTTGTAGCTAGAAAATAGATAAGTATTACTAATATTCATATGAATTTTTATGAGTTCATATGAGTATCGTTTTAGTCAAGCCTATAATGGGAAAAATCCAGTTCCAGGTCTGTACTGTAAACCCTACACAACTATTTTGAAGCTTGTATGATATAATGATTACAATATAAGTTTTGGGGGTTAAGCATATGTCATACTTAAAGTTTATTGAAGACAAGATACAATCTCTGGCTGAGTCTCTTTCATCCATACTTAATGTTGAGACGACAGTGGTTGATAACAATCTCTTGAGAATAGCAGGTACAGGTGATTTTTATCATCGTATTAATGAAAGTAGTCCCGAAAATTCATTATTTGCAAAAGTACTAAAAAGTGGCGAGCCAGAATTTAATATATATGATGAAGATAATTCTGTATGCCTATCTTGTAGTTATAAAGGAACATGTAAAGAGCACAAAAACATCATTTATCCTATTAAAGATGAGAAAAATATTATAGGGGTTGTGTGCTTTGCCTCCTTTAACCAGATACAAGATCAATTGATGCTGAACAAAAAAGAAGAATATATGGATATGTTGAAACATTTTGCCGAAACTATTGAAAAAGAGATAATAAGCATTAAGATGATAAATAAGCTAAATATGGGTATAGCCGAAATAAATGGTGTGATTAACTCTATAAATAGAGGCATAATCGTATTGAATAAAGAGCAAAGAATTACTCAAATCAATTCCAAAGCAATAAAGACACTGAATATCAATTTTTCTAGCAGCAAAATTATTAATAGGAAAATTAGTGATATAATCAAAAAAATTGAAGTTGAAGATACAAACAGTAAGGAATTGATCGGTAATTGGACAATCGAGAATAGAATATTAAAAGTTCTCTATAAAGTAGACTATATTGTTCTAGATAACAAAAACATTTCGACTATTATAAATTTTGATGCTTTAGATGAAATAATCAATAAAGCGATGACTTACAACGATGATAATTTAATAACTTTTGAAAGCATTATCGGATGCAGTCAAGTAATGTTGGATGTGATAGAAAAGGCGAGAATAGCCGCGAGATGTGACTCCACAATATTTCTTCATGGTGCCAGCGGTACTGGTAAAGAGCTGTTTGCTAGGTCTATTCATAATGTAAGCTTCAGAAAAAATGGCCCATTTATTGCAATAAACTGTGCTACTTTACCTGAAAATCTTATTGAAGCGGAGTTATTTGGATATGAGAAAGGTTCCTTTACTGGAGCAAGCCCGAAAGGAAAAATCGGTAAATTTGAGCAGGCAAACAACGGTACTTTGTTTCTTGATGAGATTGCAGACCTTCCTCTGCATCTTCAAGCAAAACTCCTTAGAGTTTTGCAAGAAAAGAAGATAAATAGGATTGGTAGCTCCACTACAACTGATGTGAATGCGCGAATAATATCTGCTACTCATAGAAATCTTGAAGAAATGGTAAAAGGAAATAAATTGAGGGAAGATTTATATTACAGGTTGAATGTAATACCTCTATATCTGCCTTCGTTGAAACAAAGAGATGAAGATGTTATTTTATGTTCCGAATATATAATCAAGAAATTATGCAAAAGAATGAATAAACCTCAAAAGCATATTTCTAAAGATGTAGAAGATAAGTTTATGAACCATAGCTGGCCAGGCAATGTGAGGGAATTGGAAAATGTGTTAGAATACGCCATTAATTTTTCGATTAATGACGAAATCACTTCAGAAAATTTGCCCGAATATTTCTTGAATAATATTGCTACGACAGAAAAGAATGGAGAATTCATTGACATAGAATCCATAGATATAAATAGTCTAACAAGCCTGGATCAAATGACAAAAGATTATGCGAAAAAAGTATTGAGAAGGCTTTTAAAACTGTACGGTGATACTGCAGAAGGAAAAAGAATAATTGCAAAGAAACTTAATACGAGCATTACAACGCTATATAGAAAACTTAATGATTATTAATCATAACTCATGGAAATCCTTGACATAGGATTTTAACAGCAGTATAATTAAAACATAGGTAAAACATAATTTACTAGTAGTAAAAGGAGTGTTATTTATGAAAACAAGAAAACTATTAATGATACCTGGACCAACGCCGGTAATCAGATCTATTCAAGATCAAATGGGTAGAGAGACAGTGGCATTTGGTGATCCAGAATTTGTAAAGGACTTCAAGGAGCTTTTAGATGATTTAAAAGTTTTATTCAAATCCAGCGGTGAAACATTTGTTGTTGCAGGCACCGGTACTATGGGAATGGAAATGGCCATTGCCAATACAACAAAGAGGGGAAACAATGTTCTTATAGTATCCCACGGATTTTTCGGAGATCGATTCATTGATCTATGCAAAAGAAAAGGCTTAAATGCTGATATACTCTCCAGTGAATGGGGTGAAACAGTCCCTGTTGAAAAGATAAGGGAAAAGCTAAGAGAGAAGAAATATGCTGCAATGACAGTAACCCATGTTGATACTTCTACTGGAGTATGTGCACCGGTTGCTGAAATAGGCAAAATGATGAAGGAATTTCCAGAGACTATTTATATAGTTGATGGTGTTTGTGCTACAGCCGGAGAACCTGAATATGTTGACGATATGGGAATAGATGTATTGTTTACAGGTTCACAGAAAGCCTTTGGTGTTCCTCCTGGATTGGTAATGCTTTGGGCAAGCCAAAAGGCACTGGAAAGGCGCAAAAGTTTAGAAGATATTCCGGAGTTCTATATAGATTTTGAAAAATGGCTTCCAATAATGAAGGATACCTCCAAATATTATGCAACACCAGCTATAAACTTGGTATGGGCTCTGAAGGAATCAGTGAGAATGATAAAGGAAGAAGGAATAGAAAACAGATATGTAAGGCATAAAGATAATGCCGAAGCGATGCAGTTAGCATTAGAAACTCTTGGCTTTAGAATATTAGCAAAAGAAGGATGCAGAGCTGTCACATTATCTAACCTAGTTTATCCTGAAGGAATAGACGATGCAAAATTCAGAGGGCTTTTGGCAGAAGAAGGCATAATGGTAGCAGGAGGCTTAGCAGCCTATACAGGAAGAATGTTCAGACTAGGCCATATGGGCAATGTAGATAAACATGATCTTGTAGCAGTAATTGCAACCATAGAAAGAGCATTATACAGAGCAGGAATGCCAGTAGAACTTGGAAAAGGTGTAGGAGTATTGCAAAAGCATTTAATGGATTAGATTATAATAAAAAAAGGTATGCAAGAATTAAATTGCATACCTCTTTTTAAATATTCATGTAAAGAGGAGATCAAAATGTATGAAAAAGCAAAAAATATTTTAAGTTATTACATAAGAATATAGTACAGACTTTCTTCACACTTCTTAACGGAGTGTTTTTTTCTGATAATCCATAATCAACATAAAATCTCCATAATTTAATGATATAATTTAAGATGATATATTTTATTATTTTAAAAGAAAGATGGTGGTTTTATATGGGTGAGAAATTAATTAAGAAGACATTAAAGGTCAGTGGAATGACATGTGTAAGTTGTGAAAGAAAGATTCAGGAATCACTTAAGAAAATAAATGGAATAACTGAAGTAAACGCAAACTTCTCAAATTCTAAAGTGGATATTGTTTATGATTCTAGTACTGTAGAAATGGACGTTGTTGAAAAAGTACTATTTGATATAGGATATGAAGTTAAAGGGAAGATCACAGAGGAAAAATCAGATAAATTGACTATAAATCAGTTACTTGGAATTGGTATAGTATTGTTCGCGTTTTATGTTATTATAAACAATACAATCGGATTTAATTTTATACCCAAAATAGAGCAATCAATGAGTTATGGAATTCTATTTGTGGTTGGACTATTCACATCGTTGCATTGTATTGCAATGTGTGGGGGAATCAATCTATCACAATGTGTTTCTTATAAAACAGGCAGCCATAAGAATGATCAAAGCAAAATCAAACCCAGCTTTTTATATAATGCTGGCAGAGTAGTTTCTTACACAGTTATTGGTGGTATTGTAGGAGCGTTAGGCGGAGTAGTTAGCTTCTCTGGTATGGCTAAAGGGATAGTTGCTGTAATAGCAGGAGCTTTTATGGTAATTATGGGTATTAATATGCTTAATATATTTCCTTGGCTTAGAAAGCTAAATCCTAGAATGCCTAGATTTTTAGGAGATAAGCTTAGAGCGAAAAACGGGAATAACGGACCTTTTTACGTTGGAATTTTAAATGGGCTTATGCCATGTGGACCTCTTCAAGCTATGCAATTATATGCGCTTGGAACTGGAAGCTTTTTTGCTGGAGCTGCAGCTATGTTTATGTTTAGTTTGGGCACAGTGCCTTTAATGTTTGGATTTGGAGCAGTAAGTACATTACTTAGTCGGAAATTTACAAATAGAATGCTTAAATTCAGCGCAGTTCTTGTTATCGCTCTTGGTGTAGTAATGGCAAGCAGAGGATTAACCTTATCTGGAATACAACCTTCGGCTGTTGCTAGTAATGATGGAAATAAGGCGGCTATTGTGAAAAAAGCGCCCGTTGGGAACATAGCAAAGATTGAGGGCGACAAGCAAGTTGTAACCATAGACCTTTTACCAAACAGCTATACGCCAATAATAGTTCGAAAGGGAATTCCTGTTGAATTTAATATCAAAGCTGATAAAGCAAATATTAACGGTTGCAACAGTGCCATATATATTCCAGAATATAAGTACACAAAAGACTTGAAACCAGGAGATAATATAATAAAGTTCACTCCTGCGGAAGCAGGAAATATTGGATTTTCTTGCTGGATGGGCATGATAACAAGTAATATACTAGTAGTAGATGATTTAGAAGAAATATCGAATTAGGATATTCTAAGTGTATAGTGACCAAACGCTATAGCCTACGCGATGCATGGTTGTCAACAAATATAGTTAGTGAGGGATAAAATGGCAGAGAATTCTATAAAAATACTAGTTGTAGATGATGAGGAAAAGATTGTTCAAGTAGTAAAGTCATACCTAGAAAACGCAGGTTTCATAGTTTGCTTCGCATATAATGGAAGTGAAGCTATTAAATGTTTTGAGAGATTTAATCCTTCACTAATTATTTTGGATTTAATGCTACCTGATATTTCGGGTGAAGATATTTGTAGAGCAATTCGCAGAAAGTCCAGAGTGCCTATCATCATGTTAACAGCAAAAGTAGAGGAAGAAAACATTCTCAAAGGTTTAGATATAGGTGCTGATGACTATGTGACAAAACCTTTTAGTCCAAGACAGCTTGTAGCTAGAGTAAGGGCCCTTTTAAGAAGAAGCACTGAGGAAATAGGGCCACTTTCTAATATTATTAGTTTTTATAATGATGATCTTAAATTAAATGTATTAAATCATGAAGTAAGTAAACAAGGACGCGCGCTGAATCTTACGCCCAATGAAGTCTTAGAAAACAACTGACTGCAGATGTTGCCCATGAGTTTAGGACCCTATAGCAATTCTCCAAAGTCATATGGAAGCTATGATAGATGGAATATGGGAGGCTGATATCAAAAGGCTTACTAGCTGTCATGAAGAGACAATGAGACTAGTAAGAATGGTGGGGGATTTGGAAAAATTAGCAAGATATGAAAATGAGAGTTTGATTTTAGATAAAGTAGAATTTGATTTATCTGATATAGTAAAAAATTGCATATCGAATTTTGAAAATGAATTTAAAAATAAAAAAATAGATATTAGTTTTCAAGGCGAAAGTCAAATAGAAGCAAAATAAATCAAGGCACACAGTTTGTTATAAAGCTTCCAAAATAGAAAGGGGAACGAACATGAGTCAACATGCATTTTCTAGAACAGAACTGCTTATAGGAAAAGAAGCCCTAGAAAAGTTATCAAATGCAAGGGTAGCGGTAATAGGCATTGGTGGAGTTGGAAGCTTTGCAGTAGAAGCATTGGTGAGAGCAGGAGTTGGAAAATTGATACTTGTAGATGATGATGAGATCTGTCTGACAAATATTAATAGGCAGATTCATGCAACATTCAAAACAGTCGGTCATTCCAAAGTGGAAGCTATGAAAGACAGAGTTTTAGAAATAAATCCCAAGTGTGAAGTGAAAACATATAAAACATTTATCGAAAAAGAAAATATATCAGAAATAATTTCTGAGGATATAGATTATGTAATTGATGCAATTGATACAGTTACATCAAAGCTAGATCTAATTATGTATTGTAAGGAAAAAAATATTGATATTATCAGTAGCATGGGAACAGGTAATAAATTAGATCCTACGAAATTTAAAATTGCAGACATTTATGAAACAAGCATATGCCCATTGGCAAGGGTCATGAGGCATGAATTGAAAAAAAGAAATGTTTCTTTTCAAAAGGTGCTTTACTCCATAGAAAACCCAAGTAAGCCAAAGCAAGAGGAAGTAATCACCTGCAAGGAAGGCTGCATATGCACAGGCAATACAAAAAGATGCCTAATAAAAAGACAGATTCCTGCCAGTATATCATTTGTACCACCAGTAGCTGGTATGATAATTGGAGGAGAAGTCATCAAGGATTTGATTAGAACAGATATGATTAAAACTTGAAATTTACGGCTAATAATAAATTAATATTTTAGGCATTGACAATTTGTAAAAAATAGTATATTATTTTTAATAATCATTCATTAAAATTTAATATTGCACTTATCCAGAGTGGTGGAGGGACTGGCCCAATGAAACCCGACAACCGACATTCTCATTCGAATGCACGGTGTCAAATCCTGCAGAATTTTTTCTGAAAGATAAGGATAGAACATAGATCTTATGAATTTATGATTTATGAGCCTAAGGCGGGCTGCTTTCTTATCAGAAAGCAGCTTTTTATTATGTGGATTTGAGCGCTGTAAATTCAGGTCCCACGGGAGTACAAAGAAATGTAGATTTGGGAAAAATGAAAGGAGAAATGATATGCAAATAAAAGAACTTTTTAATAAAAAGCCTGTAATTTCACTTGAAATATTTCCACCGAAAAAAGAATCTTCAATAAGCACAGTTCTTGATACGATAGATGCCCTTTCTGACTTAAAGCCTGATTTTATGAGTGTAACTTATGGCGCAGGAGGAAGTAGCAAATCGTACACAGTGCAAATAGCAGACATAATAAAAAACAAATATGGGATAGAAGCTTTAGCACATTTGACATGTATAGGTTCTAAAAAACATGAAATAGAAGATATTCTAAATACCTTGAAGGAGAAGAATATTGAAAATATATTGGCTTTAAGAGGTGATATACCGCAAGATGGTAGTTTTAATGCAGTAGATGGAGAATACAAATATGCAAGAGATTTAATAACTCATGTGAAATCGTTTGGTGGGTTTTGCTCAGGGGCGGCCTGCTATCCTGAGGGACATATTGAGGCTAACGATAAAATTGGAGATCTTCGATATCTTAAGGATAAGATTGATTTGGGCACTGACTTTTTAATAACACAGCTTTTTTTAGATAACAGCTTTTTTTATAGCTTTAAAGAAAAACTTGATATATTGGATGTCGCTGTGCCTATATCCGCAGGAATAATGCCTGTAATAAATAAAAGCCAAATTGAGAGAATAACAAGTCTTTGTGGCACTACCTTACCTCGAAAATTCAAAAGAATAGTAGACAAATATGAGGATAATCCTGATGCCTTGAAAGAAGCTGGTATAGCCTATGCAACAGAGCAGATAATTGATCTGCTTTCCTCTGGCGTTGATGGAATACATTTATACACAATGAATCGTCCAGAGGTGGCGAGGAAGATTATTTCTCAGATATCAAGTATAAGAAATTTTTTCGATGAGAATAACAAATGCTGTAATTAGCATAAAAGGGGTATAGCCTATGCAAATTGATAAAAGGGAAGTGCTAAGATATCTAAGCTGTGATGATACTATAGATGGTAAGGTATTAGAAATCATTGATGAATGTATTCTAGAAATAGAAAAATTAAATAGTGCAAAATATACATATAAAATATTTGATGTTGAAGCCGACAGTGAAAATGTAAAAGTATTAAATTCAGTAATTGAACTTTGTGGAATGGATATAGGTGCGCATCTAGAATATTCCTCAAAATGTGCCATAATGGCTGTAACCCTCGGATGTCAAATCGATAGCAGGTTAAGATATTTAAAGAAGACTGATATGGCAAAAGCAATAGTATTCGACGCATGTGCATCTGCTGCAGTAGAGGATATTTGTGATATGGTAGAAAATGAAATCAGGAAATTTGCTATGGAAAAGTATAGCTTGGGGATAACAACCAGGTATAGTCCAGGATATGGAGACTTTCCTTTGACTATACAGTTGCAAATTATAAATGCATTAGATACATACAAAGCAATAGGGCTTTCTGTTACGGATAGCTTAATTTTGATACCAAATAAGTCGGTAACAGCTATTGTAGGGTTAACAAATAATATAAGTAGTCATAACAATAAGCCTTGTGAAAATTGCAACATAACAAAAAGCTGCAAATATAAAAAGGGAGATGGTTACTGTGGACTTAAAACAATTGTTAGGTAATAAGTTACTTATTTTTGATGGTGCTATGGGCACTATGCTACAAGAAAAAGGTATAAAAGCTGGTGAACTCCCAGAAATATATAATATTACTAAACCAGAATTAATAGAAGACATTCATAGAATGTACATAGAAGCAGGGGCAAATATTATCACCACTAATACTTTTGGCGCAAATGATCTGAAACTTAAAAATACAGAATGGTCGGTTGAGAAAGTTATAAAAAGCGCTGTACAAATTGGAAGGAGGGCGGCGGGAAACAAATATGTGGCCTTGGATATAGGACCCATAGGCCAGCTGATGAAACCTCACGGCATGCTTAGCTTTAATGATGCCTATGAAATAGTCAAAAAACAGGTGATAGCAGGTGCAAATGAAGGTGCTGATCTGATTCTGATTGAAACAATGTCAGATTTGCATGAAGTGAAAGCAGCAGTGCTAGCAGCAAAGGAGAATAGTTCTTTACCGGTGTTTTGTACAATGACCTTTCAACAACATGGAAGAACCTTAATGGGAACAGATCCAATTACTATGGTTATGGTTTTGCAAGGCTTGGGAGTTGATGCCCTTGGATTAAACTGTTCATTAGGTCCAAAAGAAAGCATTCCGATAATTGAAGAAATCTTGAAATATTCTAGTATTCCTGTGATGATCCAGGCTAATGCTGGGTTACCTCGTTTTGATGGTGTCAATACTACATATGATATTGATTCAAAAGAATATTACCTGCACATGAAAAAAATGGTTAGTATGGGTGCAAGTATAATAGGTGGATGTTGTGGAACAAACCCTGAATATATCAGGGAACTATCTATGGGATTGGGTGATTTCTCGATTAAAAGAATAGAAAAAAAACATATGACTGTGGCATGTTCTTCATCTAGAACGGTAGTTTTAAATGTTGCTCCTGTAATAATAGGTGAACGAATAAACCCAACTGGTAAAAAAAGATTCAAGGAAGCAATGAAAAATCAAGATATTGATTATATAGTAAATGAAGCAATACTGCAAAAAAAAGCAGGTGCCGATATATTGGATGTGAATGTTGGACTGCCAGAAATAAATGAAAAAACAATCATGTTGAAGGCCATAGAGGAAATTCAAAGTGTCGTAGATTTACCCTTGCAGATAGACAGTTCTGATATAGAAGTGCTAGAAGCAGCAGCACGGATCTATAATGGAAAGCCAATTATAAATTCTGTAAATGGAAGCCAAAAAGTTATGGATAAAATTTTTCCCATTGTGAAAAAATACGGTGCTACAGTAATCGGATTGACTATGGATGAGAGTGGAATACCACAAACAGCAGAAGAGAGATTGAAAATGGCAATAAGAATTGTTGAAACCGCTAAGGATTATGGAATAGAAAAGGAAGATATTATAATTGATTGTCTTGTTCTTACAGCATCAGCTCAACAGGAAGAAGTATTAGAGACTTTAAAAGCTCTTAATGCCATTAAAGAGCAACTAGGAGTGAAGACGGTACTTGGGATAAGTAATGTTTCATTTGGTCTTCCAAATAGGGAGCTTTTAAATAAAACTTATATGGCTATGGCTCTCTATGCTGGACTAAATGCTGTCATAATCAATCCGGGAGATAAAGAAATGATGGATACTATTAAAGCATACAATGTATTATCTAATATAGATCAAAAATCTAAAAAATACATTGATTGCTTTTATGAGATAAATAAGTCTATGGATACTGCTTCAGAAAATAAAACCAACAATTTGATACAATTAATTATAGATGGTTTTAAAGAAGACGCGGTTACTTGTACAAAAGAACTGATTAAGCATGAAAGTGCTATGGATATTGTGAATTCTTATATAATACCAGCATTAGATATTGTAGGGAAGAAATATGAAGCCAATGAGCTTTTTCTTCCACAGCTTATGCAATCAGCAGAAACTGTAAAGCAGTCCTTCAAAGTAATTAAGGATTACATTATTAAAAGCGGACAAAAAAGTATAAATAAAGGTGATGTCATAATAGCCACTGTAAAAGGAGATATACATGATATAGGAAAAAACATTGCAAAGATTCTTTTAGAGAATTATGGCTTTAATGTGATAGACTTAGGGAAGGATGTTCCTATAGAAGAAATAGTTGATAGGGCAAAACAACAAAATGTTAGGCTAATAGGCCTGAGTGCACTAATGACAACAACGGTAGTGAATATGCGGGAAACTATAAAAGCAGTAAAGGAAGCAGGTCTAACTTGTACCATTATGGTGGGGGGAGCAGTACTAACTCAGGAATATGCTGATATTATAGGTGCAGATTACTATGTTAAGGATGGCAATGAATCAGTTAAGGTTGCATTGAAGGTGTATGGTGAATAAAGGAATATTAAAAGAATAGTTGACATATAATTATGTATACAGTATAATAAAAAATAACTTAATAAGCCTATCAAGAGAGGCGGAGGGAATGGCCCTATGAAGCCCGGCAACCTGCAATATGCGAGGTGCTAAATCCATCAGTTTACTGTGAAAGCAGTTTTCTGGAAGATAGAAGATGTGAATTAGTATCTCTTCTGTTTTCAGAAGGGATTTTTTTATTGTAAAAATACCAAAGAATATCAATCTGTAAGGTAGGGATATAAATGAGTGTTGAAAGTGTAAGAAACTTTTTTAAGGCTAAAGGCGTTGAAGATCCAGTCTTCGAATTACAAGAAAGCAGCGCTACCGTTGAACTGGCTGCAAAGGCAATTGGCGTAGAACCTGCCTTGATTGCAAAGACCTTGGCGCTAAGAATTAAAGAGGAAGACATATTGATTGTTACGAAAGGTGATGCCAGGATTGATAATAAAAAATATAAAGGCTTTTTTAATACAAAAGCAAAAATGATTATTCTTGAAGAAGTAGAAGAGATAACTGGGCATCCAGTTGGAGGGGTTTGTCCTTTTGGACTGAGAAGTCCATTAAAAATATTTTTAGATGTTTCATTAAAACAGTTTGAGTATGTATATCCAGCAGCAGGCGCTAAGAATGCAGCATTGAAAATAACACCTGATGAGATGCAAGAAATAACGAAAGCTCAATGGATTGATGTTTGTCAATAATACAAGGTTGCCGCAATAGTTGATGAAAGCAGAGTAGAAATCAAGAAGTTAGTTGAAATATTAAACAGTCCAGAAGTAAAGCAATTCATAAAGATAAATATCAAGGCGCAATCGTACCTGCATTTTAAGATGCTAAATATAAAAAATCCTGATATAATACATGTATCAGGATTTTTTTTAGATAAGCGCAGGGTATATAACACATAATACAATTAATATATGCTTGGAGTGTAGCTTGAAAAGGCAAGCGCCTTTACAATTTAATTTTATGCAGCAACTGCATGAAATGCAGCAAATGCAGGAGGAATAACATGGAAGTTTACTTTGATAATAGCGCCACCACAAAACCTTATGAGGAAGTAGTTGACACGGTTGCTGATACTATGAGAAATTATTTTGGGAATCCATCTTCAGCTCATCATTTGGGAATCATAGCTGAGCAGAAAATGAGTGAATGCAGAGATGCAATGGCAAAGACAATAAATTGTAGCAAGGACGAAATCATTTTTACCTCTGGGGGAAGCGAGAGCAACAACTTTGCGATAAAAGGATTTGCTAAGGCTGGGGCGCATATCATAACTACCAGAATAGAACATCCAAGCGTGATCAATGTGTATAAAGAATTAGAAAATGAAGGTGTCCAGGTTACATATTTAGAGTTAAATGCAGAAGGTAAAATATCCATTGATAATTTAATGGAAAGCTTAACAAAAGATACAGTACTAGTAAGTATCATGCATGTGAACAACGAGATAGGTTCCGTGCAAGATATAGAAACTATAGGGAAAGTACTTAAAGAAAAGAGCAGTCGAGTAAAATTTCATGTGGATGCAGTCCAAAGTTATTGTAAAACTCCTATAAATGTTAAAGAAGCTAAAGTGGATTTATTATCTGCCAGTGCCCATAAAATCCATGGACCGAGAGGAATTGGCTTTTCATATTTAAAGAAAGGTCTGATGCCTAAATCACTTATTTGCGGGGGCGGACAAGAAAGGAATCTTAGGTCTGGAACTGAGAACCTGGCAGCTATAGCGGGTTTCTCTGTTGCTGCTTATAAAACATGGTCAAATATGAAGAACAGTTATGAAAAGGTGACCGTGTTAAAGAACTATTTCATGGAGAGACTAGATGAAATAGAAAATATAAAAATAAATAGCTTTGAGGGTTGTTCACCATATATATTAAGTACATCTTTTTTAGGTGTAAAATCAGAGGTATTGCTACGGACTCTTGATGATAAAGGAATTTATGTATCCGCAGGATCTGCTTGTTCGGCAAAAGGTAATAAAGAGAGTCATGTTTTGAAAGCGCTCGGTTTAAGTGATGAAGAAATTAGAGGGACAATAAGATTTAGTTTCAATGCTGAAAATACAAATGAAGAAATAGATTACACTATTGAAGTGTTAAAGGAATCTATAAGTTTTTTAAGGAGATTGAGAAAATGAAACAATTACTTTTAATTAAGTACGCTTCCGAGATATTTCTAAAGGGTTTAAACAGAAACAAGTTTGAAAAGCTTCTAAAGGATAACATAAAAGCAGCATTGAAGGGGCTAGAATACACTTTTGTCACAGATACAGGAAGATGGTTTATAGGAACTGAAGAAGTGGAAGCCATTGTTGAAAAACTGAAAAAAGTTTTTGGCGTAACAGAGATTTGTTATGTTTCACAAACTGAAGCAGACTTAGACATGATTAAAGACTGTGCGCTGAAGGAAATGAATGAAATATTAAACAGTAAAAACAAGGATTATATTACATTCAAGGTAGAAACAAACAGAGCAAATAAATTATTTAGGATGAATTCTTTAGAAGTGAGCGGAGAAGTTGGAGCCTATCTTCTTAAAAATACAGAAGGGCTGAAGGTGAATGTAAGGAACCCAGAGTACACTTTAAATGTTGAAATTAGGGAAAAAGCATACATATTTGTGAAAAGAATAAAGGGCGCAGGTGGATTGCCTTATGGAGTCAATGGAAGCACTATGCTTATGCTATCGGGTGGAATTGATTCCCCTGTAGCTGGATATTTGATGGCTAGAAGAGGGGTTAGTATTAACTGCGTTTATTATCATAGCCACCCTTATACAAGCGAGAAAGCAAAGGATAAGGTAAAAGAACTGGCTGGATTATTAAAGGAGTATACAAGAAATATTGCTTTATATGTTGTCCCATTTACTGAAATTCAGATGCAGATCATTGAAAAATGCCCAGAAAATGAGCTTACAATCATTATGAGGCGTTTTATGATGAGAATAGCGTGCAGATTGGCAGAGAAGCTGGGCGTCCAATCGGTTGCAACAGGGGAAAGTATTGGTCAGGTTGCAAGTCAGACAATGGAAGGCTTAATAGTCAGTGATGATGTTGCAGATAGGCCTGCATTTCGACCTTTAATCGCTATGGATAAAATCGACATAATGGATATTTCTAGGAAAATAGGAACCTATGAAACATCAATATTGCCTTATGAAGATTGTTGCACAATATTTGTGCCGAAGCATCCTAAAACTAAACCAAAGCTGGTTGATATAAAAAAATCAGAAAGTGTATTGGAATTTGATAAATTAACAGAAGAAGCCATAGAAAACATGGAGACATTTTATATATAATTATTTAACGATTTCTATACAACTTAATTCTGCATTTACTGAAAATCCTGCATACATAATTTGCAGCATAAAGGTAGAGTATTACATACCCTATGGAGAAGCTCAATATTATAAAAAGCTGAGTAAACATAATCCCAGGCAGCTTCCCACCAAATACAGACATTTTAAGAATAAAATTGAGAAAAGATAGAGTAATAGTAAGAATCGATGCTGAAACTGCGATGACAAGTATATTTCTGCAGAAGCAGTGTCGGCTGACACCTAGAGATAATCCAACAATTCCGTTTGCGAATATAAAGATTAATCCTTGATGGAAGTCAATTAAAGAAACTAAAGCCACCGCTGCTATATAAGCAATAACACCGGCTTTTGGTTGTATTCGAGAAAGTATGAAAATAGGTAGAGAGCTTAAGACTGTGAGAAAAGTAAAAGGTTCGCCTAAAAATAGAGGGATTAGTTGAAATAAAACTGCAATGATGAACATAACTAATCCTAAGGTAAACAAGCTAATTCTTGTCATAATATCACTCTCCAAGATTATGATAATAATAACTATGTTTTAACTTAATATTAAAGAACAAAAAAATGGATTCAGATGCTTAAGCATCTGAATCCATTTTTTAAAAATAACTTATTCTGTTACTTCTTCTTGTATGATTTCCTCTTCCATAAGCTTGTCTAATTCACTTGCATTAAAGGAATTGCTTGCATTTGTTTCTGGGAAAGAAATTGTCATTTGCTTATTCATATCATAATTGATATTGCTAAATTTAAGATTGATATTGAAGACGCCTTGTTCTTCTCCTGGTATATATGTGTCATCAAGTTCTGCCATCGCGTCACTTAGCTTAGCGATATCAAATACTAAGTCTACACTACCCATTGTGTTTATGATATATCCATCTTTATCAATAGCGTAACTCATAACTAAGCCTTTGTCTCCGATGATTTTAACATCTTCTATAGCATCCATAAACTTATTCAAATCATCTTTGAATTGTGAAAAATCAATTGTTTCTCCACCTTCACCAGAAAGGCTCATGGATATATTTAAATAATCTTGGAATAAGCTTATCAATTCTTTGTTTTGTTCGGCATTTCCAATCATATCTTTAAGCATTGCTTTAAATGTTGCATCGCTAATTGTGATTTGATAAGCATCTGCGATTTGTAGTTGGCCATCTGCTGTCTCAACAACCTTACTTCTTAGATCATTTATAATGTTATATTTATTATCTGATTCTAATACAAAGCTCTTAATAAACTCACCTAATTTTGCTTCTAATTTCTTGCTCATATTCATTAGTTTTTCGAAATCAGCGGAAGGGACTGGGGAACCTACATTTTCATCAGCTATCATATATTTTTTATCAGCTAATTCATCTGGCAAAAATCCAGCTAAAAATTCTGGTATTTCAATTACTTGTTTTAACTTTGTTCCATTTGCTGATATATCATAATCTGACCAAATTATTGTTGAAATGTCAACTTCACTACCAGCGCTGATTTTTGCAACAATTTGTGATTTTAACGCTGTTTTTTCAGTGTTTTGGATAAGTTTTGAGTTAGTTTCAATTGATATATTTCCAAGCATCTCTGATATTAAATTCATCATCTCAGCATCTTCTTCTGATAAGCCAGTTGCATTAAATCCTAGTGAAATGTTGCTTTTTTGTTGCATTGAAGTCACTTGTTGTGTTTTTGCTATAGCATCAAATAGATCGTTATATTGTTTTTCAATAGGTGCTGGTGTATAAACTGTACTTGCTCTGTCAACCATTGTTACAGCTTCTGCTCTTGTCATATTTTTTGCTGGATTTATTTTAGTTTCGCTACCATTTTTAGCTCCAAGCATATATTTCTTTGACACAACTGCTGAGATATATCCTTTGCTCCAATCTGGTATTGAAGCTGCATCTGAAAATCCTTTGATCACTTCTTCATTTACTGTAACATCAAGATTTTGAATTCTTGAAATGATTGCTGCTACTTCTTGTCTTGTAATTGCAGCTGCAGGCATGAAAGTTCCATTGTTTGAACCTTTGATATAATCTGCTTTTATAGCTTTTGCTACTTCGTCATAGTACCATTGTTTTGTATCAGTCACATCTGAAAAGTTGACTTCTGTTTTTTCTTCAAAAGAATAAATTCTGTTGATTAAAGTCACGAACTCAGCTCTAGTAATACCATTGTTTGGGCCGTAAGTATTATCACCAAGTCCTTTTATTAATTCTTTGTTTATCCAATCTGACATCTGAGCTTCTGCCCAGTGTCCTTTAATATCTGCATATTGAACCTTTGGAGCTTGTGCGAAGCTAGTGCTTGTGATAAGCACGACTACACTAAGAAAAAGGCTAATTACTTTTGAAAGTTTTTTATTCATAAATGTTTCCTCCTTAAAATAGAAAACTAAAAATTAAGTTTACATAACGCATATATAATGTTCACTTGCCTATTATATGATAAGTTTGTCCAAAGTCCAATGCAAAATTTATGGTAAATCAGATATATATAAACAAGAATAATTATAGCCAATAGATTTGTTAACTTAAAACTATCACGTTATCTCTTTATATGAATAGAATAATAATGAATATTTTTATTTTTAAATAGTAGAGAATTAAAACAAAATGTAAAGAAGGTGAGCTGAACGCAAACTAAATTCCTTTTAAATCATAGAAATTATGTACTTGGAGTTGACTCGGAAATACCTTTGATTAATGGCGAAATAACAAAGGCAATAAATTTTGACAATGCAGCCACTACGCCGCCATTTGTATCAGTAGTTGAAGAAATTAATAATTTTTCAAAATGGTATTCATCTATTCATAGAGGAACAGGATTTAAATCTCAGGCATCATCAAAATTTTATGATAACTCAAGGGAAAAAATTGCAGACTTTGTTCATGCTGATTTGGAAAAAGATGTTGTTATATATACAAAGAATACTACAGAATCTATTAATATGCTTTCAAATATTCTAAGCAAAAATAAAATGAATAATAAAAATGTTATTTTATCTACTGATATGGAGCATCACTCCAATGACTTGCCATGGAGAGAAAAATTTGTAGTAGATTATATATCGATAGATATAGATGGAAGACTCAGATTAGATGATCTAAATGCAAAATTTAAAAAATATAAAGGTAAAGTGCTACTTGTGACAGTTACTGGGGCATCAAATGTGACAGGGTATAAAAACCCTATACATGAAATCGCAAAGATCGCTCATGAAAATGACGCGGAGATATTAGTTGACGGGGCTCAACTTGCACCTCATGGGAAAATTCATATGGGAAGTCATGATTCAATTCATCATATTGATTATTTGGCTTTTTCTGCTCATAAAATGTACGCTCCTTTTGGGATTGGAGTTCTCATTGGACCCAAAAAAATTTTTAATGATAATTCGCCTGATTTCCAAGGTGGAGGTACGATAGAACTGGTTACCCATGATTATATTAAATGGGCAGACACACCAGATAAAAATGAGGCGGGAACACCTAATATAATGGGCGTTGTTGCACTAGTAGAGTCAATAAAAACTCTAGAGAATATAGGTATGAATTATTTAGAAAAATATGAAAGCAATCTTGTGGAGTATGCTCTTTCACAAATGAAGAGAATACCTGGAATTAAGTTTTATATAAATCCTGTAAACAATGTTGATAGAGTGAGCATCATTCCATTTAATATGGAAGGCATAAATCACTTATTGCTAGCAAACATACTATCTAAAGAGGCAGGGATAGCAGTTAGAAATGGGTGCTTTTGCGCCCAACCTTATGTACAAAGGTTATTAAACATAAGCCTTGAAGAAATGGAAATGAGGAAGAAAGAACCAAAATCTAGCCACCCAGGAATGGTTAGATTAAGTTTTGGATTATATAACACTTATAATGAGATAGATATTCTTGTGAAGACATTATCATATATCACTCATAATAAGAAAGCGTACATTGATAAATATGGTAGTCTTTAGAAATGTAATAATTAAATTAGAAAACGCTAAGTTCGAGGGAACCTTCGGCCTTAGTGTTTTCTAATTTAACAAAAGGTTAACTTAGTTACATAATATTGATTCATGAACTAAGAAGGATTAGAATTTAAACAAATGTTTAATTAGATGTAAGTATTATTTGTGCTGAAATGATTAACTTACTTTTATTTGCTTTATCTGTAGATAAAGCTCTTATTTATTTAATAGCAAATATTACTTTCCCAAATAGGTTTCCTAATCTAGATTGCATCTTCACCAACGAAGACTTAAATGAAGAAGAATCATTAAATAATACGATTCATATTATACTATGGGATTAGGTTACTCTGCAGACAATTGTGAGGTGGATAATAAATGAGAAATTCATATAAATTAGGCTTGGATGTTGGTTCTACAACCGTAAAAATTATAGTTTTAGATAGTTTTAATTCTACTATATACAGTAGGTATCAAAGACACTTGTCGGATATAAAACAAACTATAGTAGAATTAATCAGCGAAATGAAAGTTCATTTTGAAGATGATGAATTTACTGTTTTAGTCACCGGTTCAGGTGGGTTATCTGTAGTTAAATGGCTTAAGCTACCTTTTATTCAGGAAGTTGTTGCAGCAGCAAACGCAGTAAAGAAACTTATTCCCAATACTACAGTAGCAATAGAACTTGGGGGAGAAGATGCCAAAATAACATTTTTTGATGGTACCTTAGAGCAACGAATGAATGGAACGTGTGCAGGTGGGACAGGAGCATTCATAGATCAGATGGCTGCTCTTCTGCAAACAGATGCACAAGGCTTGAATGAGCTTGCGAAAGATTATAAGGCTATTTATCCTATTGCAGCGCGATGTGGAGTGTTTGCAAAAACTGATATACAACCTCTAATGAATGAAGGGGCAAGGAGAGAAGATATAGCTGTTTCAATATTTCAATCTGTAGTCAATCAAACCATAAGTGGATTAGCATGTGGAAAACCAATAAAAGGAAAGGTAGCATTCCTTGGAGGACCATTATTTTTCTTGTCAGAGTTAAGAGCCCGATTTGTAGATACATTAAAGCTAGAAGCGGAGGATGTAATATTTCCAGCAAACTCTCAACTTTTTGTTGCCTTAGGGGCAGCTTATGCGTCAGAATCCGAGAACAAAGTGTCTTTCAAGCAGTTGTATAAAAGAGCTACTAGTCTTGAAGTTAAAATTGATCATGAAGTAAATGTTTTAAAGCCTCTATTTATAGATGAAGAAGATCTTGAAAGCTTTAGAGCAAGGCATAAAAAGAATAAAGTAAAAAGATTTGAGTTAAAAGATTATTCTGGAAAAAGTTTTTTAGGTATAGATGCTGGCTCGACAACTACGAAGGCTGTGCTGATTGATGATAATGGGGCAATCCTTTATTCTTATTACGGCAGCAATAGAGGCAATCCACTTCAATCTGCTATGGGAATTCTTAAGGATATATATGATAACTTGCCAGAAGGAGTCTATATTGCCAAATCTGTAGTAACGGGATATGGCGAAGCTTTAATAAAAACTGCACTTGGGGTAGATATAGGGGAAATAGAGACAATCGCACATTATAAGGCTGCAAAGACCTTCTTGCCAGGTGTCGATTTTATACTTGATATCGGTGGCCAGGATATGAAGTGCATAAAAATTAAAGAAGGCATCATTGAAAACATCATGTTAAATGAAGCTTGCTCATCAGGTTGTGGATCTTTCATTGAAAGCTTTGCCAATTCGCTGAATATGCCTGTGGAAGAGTTTGCAGCAGTTGGCGTAAAAGCAAGGAGTCCTGTGGATCTTGGTTCGAGATGTACAGTGTTTATGAATTCTAAAGTAAAGCAATCTCAAAAGGAAGGCGCATCGGTAGGAGATATTTCTGCAGGACTATCTTATTCAGTCATAAAAAATGCTTTATTTAAGGTTATAAAAATTAGAAACCCTAAGGAACTTGGGGAAAAGATTATAGTACAAGGTGGTACTTTTTATAACGATGCGGTGCTTAGAAGCTTTGAACTTGTCTCTGAACGTGAAGTAGTAAGACCTGATATTGCAGGGTTAATGGGTGCATACGGTGCTGCTCTTATTGCGCAAGAAGGCTATGAGATAGATTTTCAAAGTACTCTTCTCAAAAAAACCGAATTAAATGTGCTCAAAATAGAGCTATCTATGGCTAGATGTAAAAAATGCAGCAATAATTGTTTGCTTACGATTAATAAGTTCTCTGATGGAAATCGTTTTATATCAGGCAATCGGTGTGAAAATGGATTTGATGACAATATTAAACGAGAAGAAATCCCCAATCTATATAAATATAAATATGACAAAATGTTTAGCTATGAACCTTTGTCAGATGAAGAGGCAACTAGAGGTTCAATAGGTATTCCTAGAGTTTTAAATATATATGAAAACTATGTGTTCTGGTTTAACTTCTTTACTAAATTAGGATTTAGGGTTGTATTATCTGACAGATCATCAAAGGCACTTTTTGAAAATGGAATGGAAACCATACCATCAGAATCAGTTTGCTATCCTGCAAAGCTGGTTCATGGACATATCATGAACTTAGTAGAAAAAGGAATAAACACAATATTTTATCCATGTATTCCTTATGAAAAGAAAGTGGATGATGAAGCAGATAATCATTATAATTGCCCAATCGTTACCTCCTATGCTGAAGCTATAAAAAATAACATGGATATATTAAAACAAAGAAATATCAGGATGCTAACACCATTTTTGGCGCTTGATAACATCGATAAATTGAAGAAAAGACTTTTGGTTGAATTTAAGGAATACAATATAAATTATAAAGAAATAAAGGCTGCAGTTGATTATGCCTTGGTTGAAGAAGAAGCTTTTAGAATTGATTTAGAACAAAAGGCAGTTGAAGTATTAAGATACTTGAATGAAACAGGAAAAAGAGGAATCGTATTAGCAGGACGACCCTATCATATAGACCCTGAAATAAATCATGGTATTCCAGAGGTTATTACAACTTATGGAATGGCAGTATTAACAGAAGACAGTATATCCAATTTAGGAAAGATTCATAGACCACTTAGAGTTGTGGACCAATGGATGTATCATTCAAGACTTTATAAAGCTGCTGCATTCGTTGCAAAAAGTAAAAATTTGGAGTTCATTCAACTTAATTCCTTCGGTTGCGGATTAGATGCAGTGACAATGGATCAAGTACAGGAAATCCTCAGTGCCCATGGTAAGATTTATACTGTATTAAAGATTGATGAAATAAGTAACTTAGCAGCTGCAAGGATAAGAATAAGATCCTTGAAGGCAGGCCTTGAAGAAAGAGCAAAAAATAATTATAAACCTGATGAAGAAATAACTGGATATAAGAGTGTAGCTTTTACAAAGGATATGAAAAAAACGCATACTATACTTTCACCACAAATGTCACCTATACATTTCGACTTTTTAGAAGATGTATTTAATGCTTCTGGCTATAATTTTGTTATGTTGCCATCTGTTGATAAAAGTGCAGTAGATGAAGGATTGCGCTATGTGAACAATGATGCTTGCTATCCATCCATAATAGTAGTTGGACAGCTTATGGAAGCTTTAAAGTCTGGAGAATATGATTTGAACAATACTTCTGTAGTGATTAGTCAGACAGGCGGCGGCTGCAGAGCAACTAACTATATTGGTTTCATAAGAAAAGCGCTAAAGGATGCTGGCATGGCACATATTCCTGTAATATCATTGAATTACATGGGAATTGAAAAAAACCCTGGTTTTAATATTAGCCCTCAACTTATAAACAAAGCTATGATGGGAATTGTATATGGAGACTTATTTTTAAATATTCTTCTCCGAGTTAGACCTTATGAAAAAATTAAAGGCTCTTCAAATGTGTTATATAAAAACTGGAGAGAGAAGTGCAGACCTTCCATTATATCTGGAAGTCATAAAGAATTTAAACAAAATATACGAAACATTGTCGACGAGTTTGATAAGATCGAGATAAATAATATCAAGAAGCCAAGAGTAGGTTTGGTAGGTGAAATACTTGTAAAATTTCACCCAACAGCAAATAACAGTGTCATAGATATACTTGAAGCAGAAGGTGTAGAGGCAGTTATGCCTGGGCTCATGGACTTCTTCCTTTATTGCGCCTATAATAATAATTTTAAAAGTGACTTCTTATCTGGAAGTAAAAGGTCAAAGATTTTAGGCAATATTGCTATAAAGGTCATGGAATATTACAGGAAAGAATTAAAAGAAGCTTTAAAGACAAGTAAGAGATTTGATGCACCAAAAACAATAAATGAACTGGCAGAAGGAGCTTCAAAGATACTATCCCTAGGCAATATGACAGGAGAAGGCTGGTTTTTGACTGCAGAAATGATTGAACTTATTGAAAGTGGTGTACCTAATATTGTATGTATGCAGCCATTTGCTTGCCTCCCAAACCATGTAACAGGAAAAGGTATGATAAAAACCTTAAAAGAATTGTATCCTCTTTCCAATATAGTTCCGATTGATTATGATCCAGGAGCGAGTGACGTCAATCAACTCAACAGAATTAAGCTAATGCTTTGGACTGCATTTGAAAACATCAAGGATAAAGATAATCAAAAGGAAGAGGTTAAAATATTCGCAGATGATATTATAAAAACTTCTTAAATCTAAAAAGATAACATAAGAGAGACTAATTTAATTAGTCTCTCTTATGTTATCTTTTTTATAAAAATTCTTTAATTTTTCTATTTCATTTGAAGCGCCTTCTGATTTGGTCTTCTGGTTATATAGTTTAGCGAAATACTCTATGATTTCTCTTCTTCTTATTATTCCGATAAATATATCATTATCGTCTATAACAGGGATAAAGTTTTGCGTGCTTGCAAGCTGGAGAAGATCTTCCATTTGGGCGTCAATCTTCACAGGTGCATTATTTACCCTTTGAGGAACGTCTTTTAACAATACCTTCTCAGCATTTTCAAAGCATAAGTCTGGGGTATTTTTTAGTTTCCAAAGTATATCGCCCTCTGTTAATGTGCCTACATACCTTCCCTCATTATCAATAAGTGGGAAAGCTGTATATCTATGATACTCCATTCGCTCTAGGGCCTGCCTCATGGTGTTTTTTGGAGACAAATAAATTACTTCCAGTTTTGATATAAGGAAGAAAGCAATGTTCATATAACAACCTCATTTCATGTTTGTGTTCTACTTAATTATATGACTTTCATTACATATAGACAAGTAGATAAGTTAAAAACTACATAGGTTTTTGACTTTGGATGGAACGCCTACAACTGTGCAGTCTGCTGGAACATCACTTACAACTACTGCACCTGCACCGATTTTTGCATTGTCTTCGATTTTGGTTGGGCCTAAAACTATAGCTCCTGCTCCTATCATAACATTGTTTCCTATAGTTGGGTGCCTTTTTGTTTTGTGTTTCCCTGTTCCACCTAAGGTGACTCCGTGGTAGATTACCACATCGTCACCTATTTCTACTGTTTCACCGATTACTATTCCCATACCGTGATCTATAAAAAGTCTTTTGCCAATTGTGGCGCCGGGATGTATTTCTATTCCTGTAAAGAACCTGCTTATTTGGGAAATGATTCTTGCTAATAAGAATATGCGTTTTTTATATAAAAAATGCGCAATTCTGTGATTAATTAGTGCGTGAAGACCTGGATAGCATAAAAGTACTTCTAAAATACTTTTGGCCGCTGGATCTTTTTCAAATATAACCTTGACATTTTCTCTTATTGATTTATACATAAAATCACCCCTATATAATTTTTGCAGGAAAATTATCAAGGTAAAATTAAGGAAATAAAAAAAGCCTCTTTGCATGGCAAATACCATACAAAGAGGCAGTTATACTGCGGTTCCACTCTTTAAAATAACCCTAGGATATCACTTTAACCGGGATACTATCATACCCCTGCACTGTAACGGGTGCTACCGGTTTTGCATACTAGTTTCAACAAACAGCTCCTGGACGCACTTTCGGTAAATATTTCTAAGATTGATTTCACCAATACAATCTCTCTCTAGAGAAATATCTTAATTACCTACACTTTCCAATCTAAGCCTTTGATCATATTCCTGCATATATTTAATTATATATTATTCAATTTATGTGAATATGTCAACTGTTTACATAAAATAATTCTTTGCTATATTAGTTTTTTTATGGATTCAAGGGCATAATCAATCTCATCTTCTGTATTGAAATGTCCAAAAGAGAATCGCACTGTACCGTGAGGGAAAGTGCCTAGGGTTTTATGAGCAGATGGAGCGCAGTGCAAGCCGCATCTGGTCATTATTCCATATTCACTGTCTAATGCATATGAAATTTCAGCATTATCTTTATTGATAAAGTCAAGAGATACTACTGCAGTCCTTTCATATGAATTCTCCGGTCCAATAACTTTAATTCCAGGGGTTTCTTCTATCCCAAAAAGAAATCTATCAGTCAACTCCGTTTCTTTGGCTCTAATATTTCCTATTCCAAACGCATCTAGATATTTTAATGCGGCATTTAATCCAAAAATACCAGGTATGTTTATTGTGCCTGACTCAAATTTATCTGGCATGAATTCAGGCACTTCCTCTTCATCAGAAAGGCTTCCTGTGCCTCCGCTTATGAGTGTTTCCATATCTGTTGCAAGTTCATCTGTAACAATGAATCCTCCTGTGCCTTGGGGGCCTAGCAGGCCCTTGTGGCCTGTAAAGGCTAGCGCTGATAAATTGAGTTTGTGAAAGTCTATATCTAATATTCCTGCTGTTTGGGCAGTATCAAGTATAAATTTGATACCATGTGACTTACATATTTCACCTATAGCTTCAACTGGCATTATGGTTCCACATACATTTGAAGAATGCAACATAATTACTGCTTTGGTATTGGATTTTATAGATGCTTTCAAATCATCAGGATTTAGATTTCCCCTTATATCGCATTGAACTCTTGTTAATTCTACTCCCTTTTTTTGCATTTGTATTAATGGTCTCATTACAGCATTATGTTCCATGGATGTGACAATACAATGGTCTCCTGGTTTTAGGAAGCCTTTTATGATAAAGTTCAAGCTTTGGGTTATATTTAAAGTGAATATTACATTTTCAACTTGTTTAAAATTAAAAAGGGATGCTAATCTTTCTCTTGTATCAAGAACTACTCCAGCTGCTGTATATGCGTTGGAATAGCCTCCTCTATTTATATTACTCCCAATTTTCTCTATGTATTCTTTCATCATAACTGCCACATCAGGTGCCTTTGGATAGGATGAAGCGCCGTTATCCATATATATTTTTTTCATAAGTTACCTCCATTAAATGTTATAATTAATTGTAACATTAAATTGTAAATTTGCACCATAGAATATAATGATATGGTATGGAATAAGGATCGAAAATATAAATGAATATATATTTGTTATGTGATAATGTATATGTAATGGCATATATAGTAATATTTTAATATGAATTATAAAAGTTTGGAGGGTTATTATGATTGAACTGATGAATGTTAGTAAAAGCTACGGAGGGACTTTAAAGGCTGTTGATTCGTTGAGCGTGAATATACCAGAAGGTGAGATAATAGGGTTTTTGGGCCCCAATGGAGCAGGGAAAACTACTACGATCAAAATGATTACTGGGATTCTAAGTCCTGATAGCGGAAGTATAAAGATAAATGGAATAGATATAAAGGAAAATCCATTAGAAGCAAAAAAGCAGTTTGGATTTGTGCCTGATAATCCTGATGTTTTTTTAAGGTTAAAAGGAATTGAGTATTTAAACTTTATAGGAGACATATACGGAGTTGAATTGGATTTAAGAAGAAAAAAGATACAAGAGTTGGCAAAAAGATTTGATATGATTGATGCTTTAGGTGATAAAATTTTAAGCTATTCTCATGGTATGCGCCAAAAGATTATTATTGTGGGCGTTTTGCTTCATGATCCTTCTGTCTGGATTTTGGATGAACCAATGACTGGCCTTGACCCTAAATCCTCCTTTACTTTAAAAGAAATGATGAAAGAACATGCTCAAAATGGAAGAACTGTATTCTTTTCTACCCATGTATTAGAGGTGGCGGAAAAATTGTGTGATAGAGTTGCAATAATAAATAAGGGAAAACTTTTATTTTATGGAAATATAGATCAAATGAGGGAGCATTTCAAATCTGAAGAATCCCTAGAAAATATGTTCTTGGAGATGACAGAAAATGAATAGATATTTTGCGTTGACCATTGCATTAGTAAAAAACAACGTTGATTCTATATTATTTGGGAAAGCTAGTAGAACAAAAAAAGCGAAAAGAGTATTTTTATATATAATTCTTACTTTGGCATTTCTACCTACTGCAATAGGAATTGGTGCATTTACTGTAGTTTTGTACGATGCACTGTCATCTGTAAATCAATCTGGAATAATTTTAGGTATAGGCTTTAATATAGCTAGCTTATTAATTTTCCTGTTTGGGATATTTTTTGTTATCAATGTTTTTTACTTTTCAAAGGATATTGATATATTGCTGCCTATGCCTATAAAACCATGGGAAATATTAGGAGCAAAGTTTACGATTGCTTTGCTTTATGAGTATTTAACTGAGATTATTTTATTGGTACCAGTATTAATAGCCTTTGGATTAAGAAGCAGCGGGGGCGTGTTGTATTGGATTTTTAGTTTGATAATATTCGCTACGCTGCCAATAATACCTCTAATTTATGCTTCTATATTGAATATAATCGTAATGCGATTTACTAGTTTTGCAAAGAATAAGGATAGGGCTAAATTAATAGGTGGAGTAGTTGGGATGTCCATGGCTTTAGGCATAAACCTTGTGATGCAACGGTTTACTGGTTCTATGAATACCCCAGAGGGACTGCAAAGCATGATTTTACAAGGAAATGATTCTCTGCTCCTTACTATGACAGGGATATTCCCAGCAAATAAGTTTGCTGCACTTGCTGTTATCAATAGCAGCAATATTTCTGGAATAACTAATTTGCTTATGTATATTGGGATTCTGATTGTATTACTTATTTTCTTCATTCTTATAGGAGAACGGTTGTATTTTAAAGGTGTAATTGGTATTTCAGAAACTACAGCTAAGAGGAAGAAAGTAAGAGGAAAAGAGTTAGAAAAGACTATAATTAGTAACCCCGTTATTATTTCTTATACCTTGAAGGAGCTAAAGATACTTTTTAGGACACCAGTATATTTTTTAAATTGTATATTAATGAACTTTTTATGGCCAGCATTTATTGTGGTGCCTATATTTGCAGATAAAGCAGTTGTGACGCAGATTCAAGGGTTAAATGAATCGTTGTTGAATGAAACCACTGCAGGAATTGTTTTGAGTATAGCTTTTGTTAGCATACTTTTTGTTGCATGCACCAATAGCATTGCTGCAACATCAATATCCAGAGAAGGCGAGAATGCGTACTTTATGAAATACATACCAATGCCTTATGAAAAGCAAATTATTGCAAAGGTTCTATCTGGAATTATTATGGGTATAGTAGGTATGGTATTGTTTTTAATAACAGCGACAGTATTAGTAGATGTGCCCTTATATCTGCTCATATGTATTGTAATAACAGGGGTGCTGGGTATTGTGTTTATAAATTTAGTAGGAATTATGATAGATTTGAATTATCCAAAGTTGGTTTGGGATAATGAGCAAAAGGCTGTGAAGCAAAATGTGAATGTAATAGTTAGTATCATATTAACTGTAGCTATTTCCATAGGCATTGTTTATGGAACAATACGCTTAGGGTTAGCTGTCTGGTTAGTATTTGTTATTCTTGTCATATGCTTTGGAGCGTTGGATGTGTTGATTTATTATATATGCAGTACTATAGGAGTAAAGCTGTTTGAAAAAATAAGTTAGTATAGAATACTAAAAGGAGGCGCCTCTAATTTAAATTTGAGGCCCTCCTTTTAAGTTGTATCAAAGTATCAAACTTTCATAGCTTGCGTCTGATGGCATTCTCCAGTCTCCTCTAGGAGACAAGCTTATTGTTCCTACTTTAGGCCCATCGGGTAAGGCTGATCTTTTAAATTGTTGGTTTATAAATCGCTTAATAAACTTATCAAGCCATTTCTTTATAGTAGCTCCATCATAATCCTTATGAAAGGCATGTATAGCAAGGAAAAGAAGTTTCTCAGGAGAAGCTCCTTGCTTAATAAAGTAATATAAAAAGAAATCGTGAAGCTCATAGGGCCCAACAATATCCTCTGTTTTTTGAAGAATTTCACCAGTTACACTTTTGGGAAGAAGCTCTGGACTAACGGGTGTATCAAGTATGTCAAGAAGTATAGATGATGTGTGATCATCCATTTCCTTTTGTGCAACATATTTAACCAAATATCTTACAAGAGTTTTTGGAATAGAACAGTTCACTGAATACATGGACATATGATCACCATTATAGGTACACCAACCTAGGGCAAGCTCAGATAAATCGCCTGTTCCAATCTGTAGTGCAGCTTCTTTATTTCCAATATCCATAAGTATTTGTGTGCGTTCCCTGGCTTGAACATTTTCATATGTTACATCATGGATATTTATATCATGTCCTATGTCATTGAAATGCTGTATGCAAGCCGGCGCAATATCAATTTCTTTTAAATCTGTGCCTAAGTTTTTACAAAGGTTTATAGCATTTTGATAAGTCCTATCTGTTGTGCCAAAACCAGGCATTGTGACTGTTATAATATTCGATCTAGGTAACTTTAACATATCAAAGGTTTTGACAATGACCAGCATGGCCAGTGTTGAGTCCAGGCCCCCTGAAATACCTATTACTGCTTTTTGATGTTTTGTAAAACATATTCGTTTTGCAAGAGCCGCAGTTTGTATATTGAATATTTCCTTACATCTTGTATCACGAACCTTTTCATCTGATGGTACAAAAGGATGTTTATCAATATATCTATCAAACTGAATTATATTTCTATTATCAAATTTAAAATGAATTTCTTCAGCTTCAAAATTACAGAGTATTTTGCCATCTTTAAAGCTAACATTTTTCATTCTTTCACTGGTCAATTTATTGATATCTACAATTGCGTCTATGACCTCATTATCTCTTGTAAACCTACTATTTTCATTTAGTATAGAACCATATTCGCTAATCATAAGATGACCGCTAAAAACTAAGTCAGTGGAGGATTCAAACACTCCACTGGAGGCATATATATAAGCTGCCATGCATCTTGAACTTTGAGCGTGTACTAGTTGTTTTCTATATGTAGACTTGTTTACTATTTCGTTAGAAGCAGACAAATTACATATTATATTTGCGCCCAACAAGCTAAGATAGCTGCTTGGTGGTATTACAACCCATAAGTCTTCACAAATCTCAAAGCCTATTTTTATATCTTCACAACAAAATATTAGATTTGTTCCAAAGGGTATTTGCTTTTGAAAGGAGAGATCCACTTTTTTACTCACTAGCCCTAAACCTTCCGCAAACCACCTTTTTTCATAGAATTCTGTATAGTTAGGTATATAGCTCTTTGGAACAATCCCCAATACTCGACCATGGAAAATGATGTAAGCACAGTTATACAAAGTGCTATTGTATAAAAGCGGCGCACCTACGGCTATGAAAATATCTTTGCCCTTAGAATAAGTACATAGTGATTCTAAAGCTTCAGTTGCCTTTTTTAAAAGCTTTTGTTGGAAAAACAAGTCGCCGCATGTATAAGAAGTAATACATAGTTCAGGAAAAACAATAAGTTTGATTTCCTTTAGTATAGCATCATCTATACATTTTTTTATATTTGTAATGTTAAATTCAATATTAGCAACATCTGTAATCGGACATGCTGCTGATACCTTTAAATAGGAAATGTCCATTTTAATTCCTTCCTTGCAGCTATGCTGCACAAAATTAAATTGAAAAAGCGACAGCTTTTTCAAGCTATCCACCCCGATGATTAAATTTCATCAAGCTTTTCTACTGTACCATAGTCAACTCCAAAAGTTTCAACACTAATCTTCTCTATTTTTTGATCTTCATTTGGCTTATCGTTTCGATCTTTTTTTACACTTACGATTCTATCTACTTCTTCCATACCCTCAGTAACTTTTCCGAAGGCTGCATATTGACCATCTAAATGAGGTGATTTTGCATGCATAATAAAGAACTGAGATCCTGCTGAATCTTTAGGCATCGCTCTAGCCATAGAAAGTACCCCTCTATCATGGCTGACGGGATTATTAAAGCCATTTGATTTGAACTCGCCTTTTATGCTATATCCTGGACCTCCTGTACCTTGACCTAGTGGGCAACCGCCTTGAACCATAAAGTTAGGTATTACTCTGTGAAAAATCAAACCATCATAATAATTTGCATTTATAAGGTTAATAAAATTTTTCACTGTGTTTGGCGCTGTTTCAGGGTATAACTCAGCTTTTATTAGGTTACCGTTTTCCATTTTAATTGTTACTATTGGATTTTGTGTCATTTTTAACTCCTTCCTGCATCTGCTGCATATCCTGCAGTTGCTGCATAAAAATAAATTGATAAAAGCGATAGCCTTTTCAAGCCATCTTCCTCTCTAAAAAAATAATCGCATATAAAATACTATTCATATTATAACAGATTTTTCGTTTTATATAATAAACAAGTGGCATATTTATTATTAACGTAATTCAGCAACGGAAATGTTGCCCACGTGACCTATACAAAAAACAAACAAACATGTATAATGATGGTACATTAAAGATGAGGTGGATGAGATGAATAGAAAATATGTAGGATTTATGTATATGTTTTTGTCAGCCTTTTGTTTTTCACTGATGGGTATTATTGGAAAACTTATTTTCAGATTTGGTATGCCGGTGATGGATTTGATAATAATGCAAAATATTATTCAAATTGCGTTGTTAGTCATATACTTTGCATTCAATAAGTTCCAAGATCTAAAGCTGAGATTCAAGGATCTTAAAACAATTTCAATCCAGGGACTATTGGGAAGTGTACCTGTTTTGATTTTTTATTATATCACTTTGCAAAGAATTAGTGCATCTATTGCATGCATGTTACTTTTTACAAATCCTATTTTCATTACACTATACTTTATTCTGTTCGAAAAACAAAAAGCAAATTCATACAAGATTATTGCAGTATGCGCAACTTTTGTTGGTAGCTTAATGGTACTAAATATTACGCCAGAAAACATTTCTAACCTTGATATTATAGGTGTAATTACTGGCTTTATATCAAGTATATCCTATGCCTTTTATAATATTTACGCAGATAAAAAGCTTAGAAACTATTCTCCTGGAGCAATACTATTTTATTGCTGCATAGTGGTAGTGACTTTCGTTTCAGTCATTAATCCGGGTTTTTATTTTAAGAATTATTTTGCTGATCCTGAGTTAATAAAATATGTCTTTGTGCTAGCTATAGTTACAGGAATATTGCCTGTAGTATTTCTTTATGCAGGTATTAACAGACTTGGCGCACAAATAGCATCTGTAGTTGCAACCGGAGAAATACCTGTTACCTTGCTTATGTCAAACATAATACTTCATGAACGACTATTATTAATTCAGATTATTGGAAGTGTTTTAATTATGGGAGCCATAGTATTATTAAATAGAGCTGTAGAAGATCATATTATAAAAGCGGAAGACACGTTGACCTAGAACTCTAGTTTAACGTATTTTCCGCTTTTATAATCTATATACTTTTTTTGGGCATCTTTAAAGGCCACTAGAATTGCCTTTTGAGAAGAGCCTAAATATCGTTTTTCCACTTTGCTTCTTAGACTATCATAGTCGGAAATTATATTTTGGCCAATAAATAAACATTTTAAGATATCATTTGTAAGAGATATAATGGCATTGCACTCAACATCTACGATGAGACCAGTGGGACCATCTACAAGAAAGCCCATGAAAAATTGTCCATAAACTTGTGTAATAGGATTGTCTTGCTGTGATTTTGAGTTACCTATAAGATAAATCGTGTTATCGTTACATTTCAAAGTTAACCCTCCCATAAAAGCTATTATAGTAATAAAATATCACATAATTTATTGAAGCACAATTAATGCGCAAATAATAATAAAATTTAAGTAGCTTTAGAAGGAATTTCTCAGAAAAAATAGAATACTATGTATTAAAATTAATATATAAGATTTTAATCATTGCGCGGTAAGCATTTTAGCATAGCTGCAGCATTAAAATCGATTATATGTCGTTGTATTTGCTAATCGTAAATGTAATCCGGCAGAAAGATTCTATCTTTCTGCTTTTTTGTGTAATTTTAGAGTATTAGGAGGAACTATGATAAAAAGCATTATTATTTGTTTGGTATTTTTATTACTGATGTAGCAAATAACATGATAGGAAGGCAGTATATAGAAGGTATTACTAGATTTATATATGAAAATATGAAAAAAATATAAAAGAAGAGGCGATTTTGTGAAAATAACAGGAATAAGAACTGAGTATATCAGTATGCCACTAAAAAAACCTTTTAAGACGGCTCTTAGGCAAACATCTGTAGCAGAAAATATAATTATAATGATAGAAACAGATGAAGAAATAATAGGATACGGAGGCGCATCTCCAACTGCTGTAATAACAGGAGATATATTAGAATCCATAAAAGGTGCGATAGAGGCCTATCTCTGCCCTGCAATTATTGGAATGGATATTGAAGATTTTGAAGCGATGATAAAAAGAGTCAATTCCTCAATATATAAAAACACCAGTGCAAAGGCAGCTGTGGATATGGCATTATACGACCTATTTGGAAAACACTTCAAAATACCTTTATATAAACTTCTTGGAGGTAGCAAAAAAGAGATTGAGTCAGATATTACTGTAAGTGTAAACTCTCCTGAAGAAATGGCAATGGACGCAATGGACTATGTTTCTCAGGGGTATACCACCCTGAAAACAAAGGTGGGAGTGGATAGCAGTCTTGATATAATTCGAGTAAAATCAATAAGAGAAGCAGTAGGAGATCATATTAAAATCAGACTGGATGCAAATCAAGGTTGGAATGCAAAAGAAGCAGTAAGAACAATAAGGAAAATTGAAGATATGGGGTTAGATATAGAGTTGGTTGAACAACCTGTAGCTGCACATGACCTTGAAGGATTAAAATATGTTACAGATAATGTACATACCCCGATAATGGCTGATGAAGCACTATTTTCTCCTGAGGATTGTTTTAATATTCTTAAAAATAGAGCTGCCGATTTGTTAAACATAAAGTTGATGAAATGTGGGGGGATATACAATGCGCTCAAGATTAACGCTATGGCAGAAAGCTGTGGTGTTGAGTGCATGATAGGTTGTATGATAGAAAGCAAAATAGGCATAACTGCAGCGGCTCATTTTGGCTGTGGCAAAATAAATATTACCAGAGCTGATTTAGATGCAGTTGCATTAATAGCAAAGGATCCAATAAGAGGCGGTGTTGAGGTGAAAGGCAACATGCTTATACTTCCAGAAGGAAGCGGTCTGGGGATAATAGGCGTTTAACTTAAAGGAGGCGTAATATAATGAAAGTTATTGTAAGTAAAACAATTGGCTCGCTAAAGCTTCATCCATCACTTGTAAGCGAGGTAGCAGATGAAGTTTTGTATGGTATGGTTTTAGAAGTAGAAGAGGAATTCAACAAAGACTGGTTTTTTGTAAAAACTCATTACGATTATAAAGGCTATATTAACAAAGAAGATATTATATTAGATGATACTTGTGCAGATGATTGGGAAAAATCAGCTAAATATGTTATAACACACTCAATTATTGATGTTATGGCAGAACCGAAATATGGGAGTTATTCAATTGTTAACCTTACAAGAGGAGCTATTGTAAAAGCTACTGGGATTTTTGAAGATAAGTGGGAAAAGATTATATTAGCAGATGGGAGATCCGGCTGGATACGCAAAGATTTTGCTAATGAGATAAATAAGTTATCAATGGAGAAAGATGAAGAACAACTAAGAAATAGCATTGTGAGAACTGCACTTGAATATATGAACACACAATATAGATGGGGTGGAAAAAGCCCTATGGGTATTGACTGTTCAGGGCTAGCTTCCATGGCATATATGTGTAATGGTTATATAATACCTCGTGATGCAGATATTCAACAGGATTATTTAAAACCTACAGATAGAAAAACTGCAAAACCCGGTGATCTTGTATTTTTCCCTGGGCATGTGGCTTTATGCATAGGAAATGATAAATATGTTCATGCAACAGGAAGAGAAGGATATGTATTGATAAATAGTTTTAATCGAGAGCACCAAGATTATAGAGAAGATTTGGATAAAAATTGCACTGGTGCAGGCACGTTGTTAGGCATGGAGGTATAGCTTTAGCTAAATCAATTTCAAATCCACCTTATCTTTAAAAAGACAGTATTTTGTGAAAATTTTTAATATACAAGCAGGGATATTAAACTAAACCTCGAATATATACAATATTAAATTGCATTTCGGAAAATAAAATCAGAAATGCAAATATTTTAACTACTGCTTTGTATACAATAATAAGTACGCAAAATCCAGTAGAAAATGCTGAACATTTCATATGTGATGTATTTTCTATTGGATTTTTGTCATAGGCAATGCCTAAGAATCAAAAATAAGGGGGAAATGTAATGAAAAAAAAGACGCTCACATTAGGATTAGTTATTCTCTTAGTACTAAGCATGATGCTTTCAGCATGCGCACCACAACAACAAGCTCCAGTAGAAGGACCTAAACCAGCACAAGAAAAGGTAATGAGTTTTGGTATAGACAATGAACCGCCAGACATTGATCCTCAAGTAGGGACTGACTTAATGTCCATTATGATTGGTGGACACGTATTAGAAGGCTTAGTTAAAGTATATGATGGTAAAGTTCAGCCTGGTATGGCAGAAAAATGGGAAATATCCGATGACGCCCTTACTTATACCTTCCATTTGAGAGATGCAAAATGGAGCGATGATGTTGCAGTAAAAGCACAAGATTTTGAGTATTCAATTCTTAGATTGTTAGATCCAAAGACAGCAGCAGGATACGCTGAAGTTATGGGATTTTACATAAAGAATGCAGAAAAATACTTTAAAGGCGAAATAACTGATAAAGCTTTAGTTGGAGTAAAAGCTACTGATGATAAGACACTGGTGATTACATTAGAAAATCCAACAGGTTATTTCCTAAGACTTCTTGGATTTATGTGCTTCCTTCCTTCAAGAGAAGATATCGTAACAAAGAATGGTGAAGCATTTGCAGCTGATCCAGATAAGATGATATATAATGGAGCTTATACAATTAAAGAATGGAAACATGAAGAAAGCTTAACACTTATAAAGAACCAAAGTTATTGGGATAAAGATAAAGTTAAAGCAGACGTCTTAGACCTTCCAATCATTCCTGAGGCGAAAACTTCAATTAATATGTTTGAGACTGGAGAAATTCTTTCTTCATCAGTTCCAGAAGATATGCTAGAAACTTATGTTCAAAATGGAAAAGCTAAATTTATGCCGAATGGCGGACTTTTTTGGCTTCAATTTAATCTTAGTAGTAAGGTCAATAATAAAATAATAAACAACGTTAACTTTAGAAAAGCGATTTCATATGCAATAGACAGAGCAGCTATCATTAAAGCAGTTATAAAAAAAGGAGATCCTGCCAGTAGATATATACCTTCAAATATAATGGGTTTAAATGATAAGTTTACAAAAGAAAACCCTTTAGATGCTATTAACGTTACAGCAGATCAGGCAAAAGCTAAAGAATACTTTGAAAAAGCGCTGAAAGAGTTAAACTTAACTGCTGACAAATTCCCAACAATTAAACTTTTAGGTTCCGATTCATCATCAGCAAGACTATATTGTGAAGCAGTACAAGATGCAGTGCTTAAGAATATAGGAGTAAAGTTTGAATTAGTAAATGTTCCATCAAAGCAAAGATTACAGCTTGTTATTCAAAGAGACTATGAAATGGTTTATGCAAACTGGTTCCCAGATTATGATGATCCAATGACATATCTTGATATTTGGACAACTGGCGGCGGAATGAATAGATCAGACTATTCAAATCCTAAATATGATGCGGCAATAAAAGATGCAAAATCAGCAACTGATGAAAAAGTAAGACAACAGAAAATGTTTGAAGCTGAGCAAATATTGTTAGAAGATATGCCAGTAATCCCATCTCATTGGGGTGCAAATGCGTATGTACAATCAGATAAGCTTGTAAACTATGTAAGATCATTAGTTGGAGCTGATCCAGATCTAACTTACGTTGATTTAAAAGAATAGTGAATTAAGCGAAGAACTTATTGCATTGCTGCAATAAGTTCTTCTTTCTTTTTTTGTGCTTGTTAATAAAAACTTCAAAAAAGACGATATAATATTTGATTAATATTTCAAAATATATCTATAATGATAATGATAATGATAATGATTTAATAGGGAGTGGCAGCAATGGCGAAAGAAGTGAGCTTGGAACATAATGTTATAAAGAAAAATAAAATACCTATTTTGATTTATACCCCCGAGTGGATACAGTTATTTAGCAATGATAAATCAAGAGATATGGTCAAAATTATAGATGCACTGCAAGAAGAGCTTTCTAAAGAGAAGCACTTTGAAGAGGAACTACAAAATCTTGAAAAAAGAAAAAGGATATTGCTAAACAAGATATTGGTGCTTTCTAATAAAGTAAATGAAGAAAAAGATATGACAGCTTTAAACAAAATGGCAGAAGCACAGAATGAAATATTGGATATAAATATAAGAATGCCAAAAATAATTGAGGATAAAGAAGAAATTCCGCTAAAGGTGAATGAATATAATACAAAACTACTTAAAGTTACTGTTAAGAAAGCCTATGAAATAATTAATGACTATAAAGATGAGTCGAATAAAGTGCAGAAAGAAGTCAATGAATTAAGAGAGAAATTAGGAAGTTTAATACAAAAAAAGGTAGAAATAGAAGATACAATAAATAGATTGTATTCATTTTTGCATGGTATGATTGGCGCAAGTCATATGGAAGATTTGGATGAGCGTTTTCTTAAAGAAAAAAGTAAGGAGCAGATATGATAATAGGAATTGGAACAGATATTATTGAGATTAAGAGAATTGAAAATGCTGTTAATAGAAGCGCTAGATTCTTAAATAGGATTTTTACTGTCAATGAGATAGATTATATAAAATCAAGGAAATTTAGCCCACAAAATATAGCAGGAAATTTTGCTGCAAAAGAAGCGATAAGTAAGGCTTTGGGAACAGGTATATCTGGAATTAAATGGAAAGAAATTGAGATAATAAGAAAAGTGAATGGTGCACCACTAGTTATACTTCATGATAATGCTTTGAAGTGTTCAAATAGTATAGGGATAATGAAAATAAATGTTTCCATAAGCCATAGTCAAGAATATGCAATAGCCTTTGCAATAGCTGAAGGCGAATTGTAAAGCTTGATGCCCTCTGGTTTTGCAAAGTAAAAATTGGTAAATACATACATGCCTCCATAGACATAATACGAGTTATTCTTCATAAAATTAAAAGTATAGTAGTATATAGTGGAGGTGCGTTATGAATCAAGGTGTTTTAAAAAGTCTTATAATAATGTTTTTAGCTTGTATTTTTCTCTTTGGCTGCAGTAGTGATATTGGGAAGGAAGAAAAAGTACTAAAAAAGCTTAAAGATCTTAATTCTTATTCATCCAATGTAACGGTGAAAGTAAGGAACAATAAAAGCATCATGAAATATGAATTAAAACATTACTATAAAAAGAATACAGGCTTTAGAGTAGAAGTAGTTAAGCCTGAGGAACTAAAAGGACAAATATTAATTTATAGAGCAAATGAATTTCTTTTATATAATCCGGTTTCAGGCAATGCTCTTGTAATAGATGATTCTAACGAAATATTTGGATATCATATGCTTTTAGGAACCTTTCTTCAATATTATAATGATTATAATGCAGTTGAAATAAAAAGTGAGAACTATAAAGATTTTAAATGCTATACATATAGTTTAACATTGCCTAACATCAATGCGTATATGAACCAAGTAAAGTGCTTTGTAAATAAAGAAGATGGTTTGCCAGTGAAAATGGATATAATGGATAAAGACGGAAGTAAAACAACAGAAGTTGAATACTTTGATTTTGTAGTGAATCCAAAGCTTGATAAAGAAATGTTTGAGTTGGATAAAAATATACATAGTAAGAAGGAGCTTATGGACTAAAAGCTTAGTGGCTAAAATTTAGTCACTAAAATTTTGACCAATAAAATCCCTTTGTAAAGTACATAGTGATATAATGTTATTAGAAAAAACAGGGGGAGGAATGAAAATGTTTGATTTAAACAAAATAAGACCAGTGTGGGCAGAGATTAATTTGGATAATTTGGCTCACAATATGAAAGAGATAAGAAGATTGGCCAAGTCAGATGCTTTGGTTACTGCTGTAATAAAAGCAGATGGGTATGGTCATGGCGCTACTAAGATAGCAAAGACACTTTTAGAGAATGGTGCAGATAGATTTGCAGTGGCAGTAGTTGATGAAGCTATTGAACTTAGAAACGCAGAAGTCAATGTACCAATATTAGTTCTTGGATATACTTCTCCTCAAAGAGCAGAAGAAGTGTTACAATATGATCTAGAACAAGCGGTATATTCTTTAGAAGTGGCAGAAGCCCTTTCAAAAGAAGCTTCAAAAGTGAATAGAATAGCTAAGATTCATATAAAAATTGATTCAGGTATGGGTAGAATTGGGCTGCAGCCAAATACTGACACTATACAAATCATAAAGGAAATTTATAATATGCCCAATGTAGTTATAGAAGGTATATTCACACACTTTGCTGTGGCTGATGAAGTTGACAAGACTTATACAAATCAGCAATTTGAAAAGTTCAGTTGGATATGCGATGAACTTGAGAAGGCTGGTATAAATATAAGATTGAAGCACTGTGGTAATAGTGCTACTATAATAGATTTGCCACAAATGCATGAAAACATGGTCAGAGCTGGTATAATTTTATATGGACTGGCGCCTTCTAACGATGTAGAATTACAAAAGCTTGAACTCAAACAGGTTATGTCTTTAAAAGCCAGAGTAACCCATGTAAAAGAAATTTCTGAAGGAGAAAGCGTAAGCTATGGTAGAAAATTTATTGCCTCAAAAATCAGCAAAATTGCTTCTCTGCCACTAGGCTATGCAGACGGTTACACCAGACTTCTTTCAGGAAAAGCAGAAGCGTTAATAAAAGGTATCAGAGTACCCATAGTAGGAAGAATTTGCATGGATCAATGTATGATAGAAGTGACAGGTATTGAAGATGTAAATGTAGGAGATGAAGTTGTATTATTTGGAGAGCAGGGGCAAAGCTTTATTAGTATTGATGAGATTGCTGAAAAACTAGGAACAATAAATTATGAAATCGTTTGTATGATTGCTAGAAGAGTTCCTAGAGTATATATTCAAGGCGGTAAAATAGTTGATGTGTTGAATTATTTAATTTAAACATCCGCAGATGCCTTAACATCAGCAGATGAAATTACCATTATTTAATCATATCTAATTACCAGGCAATTGGTATATAATAGTATATATATGGTTAGATTAAATTTAACGATAGAGAGAATATTTTGACATACTCCAACATAAATAAATAGTGACTAAGCTTTTGATTAACTGGAGGTGCTGGTGTGGCGGAAATTAAGAGAATTGCAATATGTTTGCCTGATAGCCTTTTAAAGGAATTTGATGATATGGTTTGTAGTGAGAATGTGAATAGAAGCGAATTGATTCGTAAAGCTATGAGATTATATATGAAAGAAATAAAGGTCATGGATTATTCAGAGAGAATGAGAAAAGGTTATATAGAAATGGGGCAAATAAATATCACACTTGCAGAGATTGGTTTGACTGCAGATTATGAAACAATAATAAATTATGAATCCAGGCTGGCGGAGCGTGAATAGAGTGATAGTAAAAAGAGGCGACATATTCTATGCGGATTTAAGCCCCGTAATAGGATCCGAACAAGGAGGAGTCAGACCTGTTTTGATTGTGCAAAATGATATTGGAAACAAATATAGTCCAACAGTTATTGTTGCGGCCATAACCTCTCAGATTAATAAAGCCAAGCTTCCTACCCATGTAGAGATAAATGCAACTGAATACGGGATCACAAAGGATTCTGTAATTTTGCTTGAACAAATAAGGACAATTGATAAAAAACGGCTTAAAGAAAAAATAGGACATTTGTCTGATGAGTTGATGTATAGAGTAAATGACTCTTTACAGATAAGCTTCGGACTGACTGATTATAAAGTGTAGATACATATATGAATATTTAAATATCTCACATAAAAAAACACATAAAGTGAAATTTTCATTTTATGTGTTTTTTCATATTACAAATTTGTTACTTAAAAGGGTTTTTAAATAAATTGACGAAATAAGAAGTAATATAGTTTGATTATGAGGAGCTGAGTTGTTGGTGAATATTCTTAAAAACAAAAGAATACATGTAATTTGTATAGCGGCAGCATTAATAATTATTTCTATAGTAGTGATCAGTGCTGCAGACGGAGGGGCTCCAGGATCTGAGCTTGACCCACTTGTAACGCAAAGCTTTGTTGAGCAAAAAATTGATCAGATAAAATATTATACCGACAGTGTTTTGAGTAGTATAAATGGTGATAATAAAAAAGTGAAAGAAGAAATAGTTGCACTAAACGTTCAACTACAGCAACAAAAAGATGAATTATTAAAGTTAAGAACAGATATGATTAAGATAGGTCAATCATCATCAGGTGTTGCAAAGTTTGTGGTAGTGGAGTTGAGCAAGGGTCAAATTATAATATCAGGTGATGGATCTGAAATAATACCAAGATCAGGCAAGATGACGGCGATATATGGAAAAAACGGAGGACTCAGTGATATTACTTCAGCAAAAGATCTTAAAGCAGGAGAATCAATAGTTCTCAACCATATGCTTATTTCTTCTCGTGATGATGGAAGAGGGTTAAAAGCAAGTACAACGGTTTTTTTACTGATCAAGGGATCATATATTATAAAGTAATTTATCAGAATGAGGTGAAATCACTAATTAAGGATTTCACTTCTTTTTTATTGTGTTGAATTTGCTTATGTTGTAATATTATAATGGATTTAAATATTCAGAGGTGAAATGATTTGAATAGGGAATGGAAAAATGTCAGCAATGAAATGATTTACAATACTGGGGTTATAAATCTTTTTAACGGAGTGTTTGAGAAAAACATTGATGAGAAATATCTCAACTGGAAGAACAGGGAAAATCCTTCCGGGGAATCAGTAATACAGTTGGCAGTGAAAGAAGGAGTTATTGGACATGTATGCTTGTTGAAATATAAAATTAAGCTTTTTAATCAAGCAATTTTCGCAGGTCAAGCTGTTGATACAATGGTTAACCCAAATTACAGGCGTATGGGGATATTTGAGGAGCTTTCAAAGAGAAGCCTTGAAAGAGGAAAGATGGAAGGATTGGAATTGGTATTTAGATTTCCAAATCATATGGCTTTATCAGCTTCAGTGAGCAAGTTGAATACTAGAAAAATTTGTGATATTCCTCAATATTTGAAAATATTGAATCCATATAAAGCAACTTCTCTTTTTACTACAAATAAGATAGTGAGATTAGCAGGAGCATTAGGTTTTGGAGCTTTTAAAATAGTGAAGAGCTTTGGAATAACAAAGTATAATGAGTATTCAATAAGAAATGTAGAGTTTTTTGGCGCTGAATATGATAATTTTTGGGATGGAATAAAGGAGGACTATAAAATTGCAATAGAAAGAAAAGCAGTGTATCTTAATTGGAGATACGTAGAAAGTCCCGGGAAATATTTTATAAGGGCAGTATATTATGAGAATCAGTTGACAGGGTTTGTTATAGCATCTATAGAAGAAAAGAAGGCTAAAGATGGGTCGGTAGTGAGGCTTTGTCATATAGTAGATATTTTATGTAAATCTAATCATAAAAATGCCCTTGGATTGTTGCTCAATCAAACAGAAATGTTTGCAAAAGAGCGCGGAGCCTGTGCTATCTCCTGCTGGATGTTAAAGCATTGGTTCTATCAAGACAAACTAAAGGGAGTGGGATATTTTCAGTTTAGGGCTCCCTCTGTTTTAGCAGGCCTTATTATTTCGGATTCATTAAAGAATAATGAGGAAAAAATATTAAACGAAAAAAATTGGTATATTACTATTGGAGACTCAGATTATGTATAGCTAATATTAAGGACGCAATCTAGAGCAAGATGAAGGGAGTGATAGAGCATTATGATAAAGGTGCTTCATTTAATAAGTGGCGGAGATGTAGGCGGAGCAAAAACTCATGTTTTAAGCCTAACAAAGGAATTGCAAAAACATATAAAGGTAAAAATTATATGCTTTATTGAAGGAGAATTCTATGAAGATGCCAAAGCAATGGGTATTGATATAGAAGTTCTAGAACAGAAAAAAAGATATGATTTATCTGTTATTAATGACCTTCGAAAGATAATAGAAGATGAGGGTTATGATTTGGTGCATTCACATGGAGCAAGAGCAAATTTCATATGTAGATTTTTAAAAGGCAAACTAAGAATTCCTTTTGTAACCACTATTCATAGTGACTTCATGTTGGATTTCAAGGGGAATTTATATAAACATCTGATTTATACTAACTTAAACGTGTTTGCTCTGAAAAAGTTTGATTATTATATAGCTGTATCTGATGATTTTAAAAATATGTTAATGGGAAGAGGCTTTCCTGAGAAAAAAATATTTACAGTGTATAATGGACTAGATTTTGAAGAGAGAGTAAGTTGTATGGACAGATCAGATTTTCTGAATAAGGTAGGGTTGTCACATCTAAATGACAGCTTGTTAGTAGGGATATTAGCCAGATTGCATCCAGTTAAGGGGCATACAGTATTGATAAAAGCTGCGGCAAACGTTTTGAAAGTTCATAAAAATGTAGATTTTTTGTTGGCTGGTGATGGTGAAGAAAAAGGTAACTTGATGAACTTGGCAAATACGCTAGGTATTTCCCATAAGATTCATTTTATTGGATTTGTAAATAACTATGATATTTTGAACTGCATTGATATAAACGTACTCACGTCATACAGTGAAAGCTTTCCATATGTACTTTTGGAAGGTGCAAAGTTAAAGAAACCTACTATAGCTTCTGAAGTAGGGGGAATACCTATGCTAATTAAAAATGAAGAGAATGGATTGTTATTCCAATCTGGTGATAGTGAGGAGCTTTCAAGGGACTTAATAAAGTTGGTAGAAAGTAGTAGCCTAAGAAAGGTGCTGGGAGAGAAACTTTTTGAGCATTCATGCAACAAGTATTCTTTAGTAAATTTGGCTAAGAAACATCTCGAAATATATACAAATGTTATAAGCAGAAGCAAAAATTAAGGGGACTTTCATATGAAGAAAATTATAATATCAGGCTATTATGGGTTTGGCAACAGCGGAGACGAAGCTATTCTTAGAACAATAATAAGAGATTTAAAGGAATTGGATAATGATATTGATATTACCGTTTTATCCTCTAATCCTGAACTGACAAAAGATAAATATCATGTTAAAGCCGTTAATAGATTTAACATCATCAATATAATAAAGAATATTAGCAGATGTGATATGCTAATAAGTGGCGGGGGTAGTTTGTTGCAGGATGTAACAAGTACTCGTTCACTTCTGTATTATCTTTTTATAGTAAAAATTGCACTGCTTTTTAATAAAAAAGTAATGCTTTATGCCAATGGTATTGGACCAGTTTTGCATGGGAAAAATAGATTAAGGATAAAGTCTATGATTAACAATGTAGGCTATATAACACTTAGAGAAGAACAATCCTTAAGATTCTTAAAGCAAATGGGCGTAAATAAACCACGAATTCATCTTACAGCTGACCCAGTTTTAAATTACGAGTTTTCTAATGATGAGCTAGTAAAGAAGATATTGTCATTTGAAGGTATACCCACAGATGCAGAATATGCAGCAATCAATATTAGGGATTGGAAGATGTGGGAGAACTTTGAAATGGAAGTGGCGAAAGCCGCAGATTATTTATTTGATATATATAATATTAAGTCGATTTTTGTGCCTATGTCGAAAAATGACATTGGTGTCATAGATAAGGTAAGCGGGCTAATGAAAAATGAGTCATATACACTTTCAAAGTGTTATGAGCCAGAAGATATCATTGGAATACTAAGCAAAATGAAAATTGTTATAGCTATGAGGCTCCACACACTGATATATGCTTCAATAAATAGTATACCTATGATTGGGCTGGCCTATGATATCAAAATAGAAGGATATCTTGAATATATTGACCAAATATCTGTAGGAGATATAAAGCATTTAAAATCAGAGCAGATATGCAAAAGTATTGACAAGGTTTTTAATGATTATGAAAGCTATAGAGAAAAGCTTAATATTATTATTGGTGAATTGAAGAAGAAGGCTAAAGAAAATGCTAAAATAGCTTATGGATATTTAATGTCTAAAGTAGGTGAATAAATGGATAAAGTACAAATTGTTGGAATCGGTATTCATAATATAACTATAGATGACGGCGCTGTAATTCTGCGTGATTATCTTCAAGGAAGTGAGCTTAAAACCGTATATACGCCAAATAGTGAAATTTTATTTGATGCGGTAAAGGATCCAGAATTTCAAAGGATTTTAAATAGCGGTGATTTAGTTGTACCAGACGGAATTGGTGTTGTCATGGCATCAAAGTTTTATGGCAAACCTTTTAAGGAAAGAGTTGCTGGATATGATTTAATGAATAGGCTTATTGAAATTGTATGGAGTGAAGAAAAAAGCATATACTTACTTGGAGGTAAGCCAGGTGTGGCAGTAGAAGCTGCAGAGAAGGTAAGAGAAAAGTATGTGGGTATCAACATATCAGGAGTTCGCGATGGTTATTTTCACGAAGATAAAGATGATGAAATAATCAGTGAAATAAACTTGAGACAAACTGATGTTTTATTGGTAGCATTGGGTGCACCAAAGCAAGAAAAGTGGATCTTTAGAAATCGAGAGAAACTAAATTGTAGTATTGCTATGGGAGTTGGAGGAAGTCTTGATGGGTTGGCGGGTAGAGTTAGCAGGGCACCAGAGTTTTATCAGAAGGCAGGGTTAGAGTGGTTTTATAGGCTAATAAAGGATCCAAGAAGAGTGGGCAGGGTTATGAAGCTACCAAAGTTTATTTTATTAGCACTGTATGATGCTTTAATGAGCTCAAATGCGTAAGTCCTAATTTCGGCGCTATATTGTATGTGGGGGATGTAGAATGAAGGAGAAAAAAATACTGATACAATACCTAGGTATTGCATTGGGTTCAATAATTATGGCTTTTTCGGTTACACTATTTATTGCACCAAATAAAATTGTTCCTGGTGGTGTTACTGGAATAGGAAACATTCTTCACCATTTATATGGTTATCCAATAGGGGTTGTTACCCTTATTTTCAACATTCCTATATTTATTGTAGGTGTTCAGTCCCTTGGTAAAATAACTGGACTTAAGACACTTTATTGCAATATAATATATGCTATAACTATTGATTTGACCATAAAATACTTTAAACCACTTACAGATGATATTTTTTTAGCTTCGATTTATGGTGGAGTAATTATGGGAATTGGCCTCGGTATAATATTACTCTTTGGGGGTTCTGTAGGTGGAACAGATTTAATTTCTAGAGTAATACATAAGTATTTTCCAAGTTTTAAAATTGCATGGATACTTTTTGGAGTAGATTTTGCCGTTGTATTAATAGGAGCATATTTCTTTGGATCAGAGCTAGCTTTATTTTCAATAATTACTATTTATGTTTCAGCAAAGATTATAGATGTCATACAGGAGGGTGCAAATTATGGAAAAGCATTCTTTATAATATCAGATAGAACTGAGGAAATTTCTAAATTTATTCTAAGTGATATTAACAGAGGTGTTACATCGTTGAAAGGCACTGGAATGTACACAAAAGAAGGCAGGGATGTTTTATTTTGTATAGTTAGAAGAAGTCAGGTAATAATCATGAAAAGAGCCATATTGTCTATAGATCCTAAAGCATTCATATCCATAGCAGATGTTAGGGAAGTTGTTGGCAGAGGCTTTGATGACTCAATATTTTCATAAATATAAAGGGAGGTAGATTATGAACAGTGAATTATTAAAACAATTGGAATGCAAGACGATGAATATAAGACGAGACATAATCACAATGTTAGAGGAATCTAAATCAGGACACCCTGGAGGATCTCTTTCAGCTGCGGAAATACTTACATATTTATATTTTAAAGAAATGAATATTGATCCTAAGGATCCCCAAAAACGGGATAGAGATAGATTTGTACTTTCAAAAGGCCATGCTGCACCTGTACTTTATGCAGTACTTGCTAATAGAGGCTACTTTGAAAAGTCGGAATTAATGAAGCTAAGAAAGATTGACTCAATGCTACAAGGACATCCAGATATGAAAGGTACTCCTGGAGTTGATATGTCTACAGGCTCTTTAGGACAAGGATTATCTGCGGCAAATGGAATGGCCTTAGCTGGAAAACTCGATAATTTAGATTATCGAGTATTTGTGCTAATAGGTGATGGAGAGCTTCAAGAAGGTCAAATATGGGAGGCGGCCATGACTGCTGCTCATTATAAATTAGATAATGTTACTGCTTTTATAGATCACAATCATCTTCAAATCGATGGGTTTAATGATGAAGTAATGACTGTAGAACCAGTAGATAAGAAATGGGAAGCTTTTGGATGGAATGTAGTTAAAATAGACGGTCACTCTTTAGAAGACATAGAAAGTGCTATAGAAGCTGCCAAGTTGGTAAAAGGAAAACCAACTATGATAATAGCAGAAACAGTAAAAGGAAAAGGCGTTTCTTATATGGAAAATCAAGCAGGCTGGCATGGCGTTACACCAAATGAAGAGCAAGCAAAACTAGCAATGTGTGAATTGGAGGTTGAGGCTTAATGGCAAATATAGCAACTAGAGAAGCATACGGTTCAGCCCTTGCTGAGCTTGGTGAAAAATATAAAGATTTAGTAGTATTAGATGCGGATTTATCAAAATCTACAAAGACAGCAGATTTTAAAAAGAAGTATCCTGAGAGGTTTTTCAATATAGGTATCTCAGAGCAAGATCTTATGGGGACAGCGGCAGGACTTGCAACTTGTGGTAAAATACCTTTTGCCAGCACATTTGCAATGTTTGCAGCCGGAAGAGCCTTTGAGCAAATTAGAAACTCTATCGCTTATCCCAAGCTAAATGTAAAAGTTGCAGCTACTCATGCAGGAGTAACTGTAGGGGAAGATGGAGCGTCCCATCAGGCTATAGAAGATATAGCAATTATGCGAGCAGTACCCAATATGACAATTGTAGTTCCTAGTGATGCGCTTCAAACGAAAAAAGTAATAGAAGCCGCAATGGAGTATAAGGGACCAATGTACATAAGATTAGGCAGACTTGGTGTTCCAGAGATTTATAAAGACGATTTTAAATTCGAAATAGGGAAAGGTATTGTTCTTCAAGAAGGCAATGACGTAACTATAATAGCCACAGGTTTTATGGTGCATCAAGGACAAAAGGCCTGTGAGCAATTAAAAGAAATGGGCATTCATGCAGAATTAATAGATATGCATACAATAAAGCCAATTGATAAAGAGCTGATAATAAAGTCAGCAAGCAAAACGAGGGCAGTAGTAACAGCTGAAGAACACAGCATTATTGGTGGATTAGGTGGCGCCGTGGCAGAAGTCCTGAGCGAAGAATGCCCAGTTAAGCTAAAAAGAATAGGATTAAACGACACTTTTGGACAGTCTGGCAAACCAATGGAATTGGTTGATAAGTACGAATTAAATGCAGAACACATAGTTAGAGAAGTCAGAACACTTTTAGGGAAATAGAAAAAATGCAATAGCATAGGCGATTCGTGAATCGCCTATGCTATTTTAACATTTTATTATCCCATCTTCAGTGATTATGTAATCAAGAGGTACATCGAAAAATCCTCTTGGTATTCTGGGGACCAGTTGAAGTGAAAAAGAAAGTGCTATTATAAAAGTATTGCTATTGACACGATTTAAAAATCTATCATAATAGCCCGCACCATAGCCGATTCTATTGCCAAGCTTATCAAAAGCAGCACCAGGGACTAAAACTAGATCAATAGTAGTTCTATCAATTATCTTCAAGCTCTCCTTATTTGGTTCTAAGATACCATAAATGCCGCTGGAAAGGTTTTGCCAATTACTAAAAGAACAGGCAACCATTTCTTTTGTTTCTTTTATACATAAAGGTATAGAAACCAACTTTTCATGTACAATAGAATAATCTATAATATCGTTTGTTGTAACTTCACTTCCAAAACTTAGATAGCTGAGTATATTTTTAGACTCTTTATAAGGCCAGAAATTAATCAACCTTTGAAATATTATACGGCTCTTTTCGTTAACTTCTTCAATAGTCATATCATTTCTTATATTTAGCATGTTTTGACGTATTTCTTTTTTCATGTAACTCCTTCCCACAGCTATGCTGCATAAAATAAAAGTAATCTCTCCATTCCTATTATACCAAAGGTATATTTCATCAGACAATATATTTATAGATTCGTATATATGAATAAGAAATGAAAATTAACTAACGGAGGTATTTGTATATGAATAAACATTCAAATATTATATTAGGGTCCATACTTATTTTGCTTGGAGCAGCATTTTTGATGACAAATCTAGGAATAATAAGGTTTTCATGGAGCTATTTATGGCCTTTATTTCTTTTGATACCTGGTATTTACATGCACTTTGCTTTCTTCACAGGCATTGATAAAAACCCTGGAATTCTTGTTCCTGCAGGTATTCTTACTACTTATGGCATATTATTCTATGCAAATGTATTGTTGGGATGGAATCATATGGCAAATTTATGGCCATTATTCCTGATAGGTATAGCAGTAGGTCTCTTTGAACTGTATATTTTTGGAACTCATGATAGAGCGTTGCTAATACCAGTTGCCATACTTGGTGGACTTGGGCTGATCTTTCTAACAAGAGCCATGTTTTATTTGAATTTTAATTATCTCGCTCCAATAATTCTAATAGGGGTAGGAGTAATAGTATTATTTAAAAAGAATAGGTAGATTTTTCATCAAAATGAGTCATGTATGTACATGACTCATTTTTTTTCCCGAATTATAAAGGATTTGGGGAGTTTGTGTAGAAATATTATATCCGAAGGGGTGTGATTTTTTGATTCGGTTGAATGATGTTAGTAAAGTTTTCACCGATGGACATAAAGTGTTAAATAATATAAATTTACATATACAAAAGGGTGAATTCGTATTTTTAGTTGGTTCTAGTGGAGCGGGAAAATCTACTCTAATAAAAATGTTGCTGAAGGAAACTGAAGTTACTACGGGCACTATTGTCATAGATAGTGACGATATTACAAAAATGAAAAGAAGAGATATTCCTCACTTAAGAAGAAATATAGGCGTAGTGTTTCAAGATTTTAAGCTTCTGCAAGAAAAGACCGTGTATGAAAATGTTGCCTTTGCAATGGAAGTAATCGAAGCTTCGCCACGAGAAGTAAGGAGACAGGTTCCTATAATACTAAGTATGGTTGGGTTAAGCAAAAAATATGACTTATATCCTCAGCAGCTATCAGGTGGAGAGCAGCAAAGAGTCTCTTTAGCCAGAGCCATGGTAAATTCACCTAAAATATTGATTGCAGATGAGCCCACAGGCAATCTTGATCCTGATACATCTTGGGACATAATGAAACTTTTAGTAGAAATCAATCAAAGGGGTACTACAATATTGATGGCAACCCATGCAAAAGATATCGTTAATAATATGAAGAAAAGAGTGGTGGCGATTGAAGGCGGAAGGATAGTCAGGGATGAAATGAGAGGTGCATATTGTCGTGAAACTAAGGACTGTTAAATATTACTTTGTAGAAAGTCTAAAAAGCTTCTTTAGAAATAGATTTATGAGTTTGGCATCTATAACCTCTATCACTGCTACATTGTTAGTTATAGGAATATTTGTGATGCTTGCGCTTAATTTTGATTATGTAGCAACTAATATTGAGTCTCAGATCGAGATGAAGGCTTTTCTAGTTGATGGGTTGAGTCAAGACGTAATTGAATCTATGAAAAAGAATATAGAGTCATTAGATGGTGTTAAGGACGTGAGTTTTGAGTCAAAGACAGAAGCATTACAAAATTTTAAAGAAAAATTTAACAACAATTCATATTTGCTTGAAGGGTTAGACGATAGGAATCCACTTCCAGACTCACTTATTGTTAGAATGATATCTCCCAATAATGCAAAGCAAATTTCAGATGGTATATCAAAAATGTCAGATGTTGAGAATGTGGTTTACGGCAAGGAAGTACTAGATAAGCTTTTGAAGCTTACATATGTTCTTAGAGTGGGATGCTTACTTCTTATTGCTATTTTGCTGGTCATTTCTACTTTTATAATCGCAAACACAATAAAATTAACAGTTTTTGCAAGAAGAAAAGAAATTTCTATTATGAAATTTGTTGGAGCCACAGATTGGTTTGTGAGATGGCCATTTATTATTGAAGGTGTAGTTATTGGTATAATTGGTAGCATAATAACTATATTTATTTTAAGTTTATCATACATGTATTTCATAAAAAAGCTATCAGGCTCTATGCTAGAGATTATGAGTTTTACAATAATGCCTTTTTCTGAGATAATTATTGACACCACGTTTTTCGTTGCTTGTATTGGAATATGTATCGGCTTTTTAGGCAGTATTATTTCTGTTAGAAAATTTTTAAAAGTATAATGACTGGGGAAGTTTTCTTCCTTTAGAAATTAATGTTGTTATTTATATAACAAGGCTTGCTTTTGTGAGAATATTACGATAAAATTAAAACATTGTTACGGAAATATTACAGAAAACTTAAGAGGAGGATTCATATTTTGAGTAGAAATACATTAAAACATTGTTTTCAAGTTTTTATAGTGTCCCTGTTTATGATAATATTTAGTACAAGCGTTTTCGCAGATTTTGGGGATACCATTTTAAAAAATGATGTGAATCATCCTGATGTAAAAATTTTAAAAGAAAAACTAGCAAAATTAGGGTACTTAGAAGAATCGGAATTTGACAGTATGTTTGATGAAGCCACTGAGAAAGCTCTTAAAGATTTCCAAAGGGAATATGATTTAGAGCAGGATGGTATTATCGGCAAAGAAACTGCATCTGTAATTTCAACCCTTGTCATACAGCATGAAATCCATGCAAAGAACCCTTTGAAAAAGGATGATACTGGGGACGAAGTAATTAAAATTCAAAAAATGCTAATAGCTTGTGGGCTGTTAGATGCAACAGCTACAGGTACATATGGTGAAAAAACTGAAGAGGCTGTTATAGATTTCCAAAAGAAATTTGGTATAGCACAAACAGGTATAGTTGATTCAATGACTTATATGAAATTGCAATCTGTTTCAAATAAAGGTTTGTCAGATAGAGCTAGTGAGAGTCGAGCAAGAACTAATAGCAAATTGGTGGATTTCGCAAAGAAGTTCCAGGGGGCAAAGTATGTATGGGGAGCTTCATCTTCCAAAGGCTTTGATTGCTCAGGACTTACTTCTTATGTGTTAAAAAACTTTGGTGTAAATTTAGATCATCAAGCAAGCAAACAATTCAATTCAGGTGCGAAAATAGAGCGGAGTAAACTTTGGCCAGGAGATTTAGTTTTTTTCAAGACAAGTAGAGCCAGCGTAGGACATGTTGGGATATACATAGGTGATGATAAGTTCATACATGCCAGTAGCAGTAGAAAAAAAGTTGTGGTTGATGATTTATCGTGGTACTCAAAATATAGTAAATATATTGGCGCAAGAAGATATAATTTGGACTAACAAGGATAGGCTTGACCTATCCTTTATTTTATGTGAATTACGTTAAACGCTGAAACAATAATATTTAAAACTTTACACAAAACATCCAATAAGCTAGAATATGAATGTAGATTTAAATACACATTTAAATTTTCTTAGAAGGTGATTATTTTGAAGAAAGCTATAAGCAAGAAACAACTTAAAAAGATTACTTTTCTTTTTATTCCGGAAACCGAATCTAAAGTAAGGAAACTAAGATTGCCAATTTGGGTAATACAGGTTGTTTTTGTTGTTTTTGTTGTTTTTGCTATTTTCGAAGGATTTACTGTAAAACAAGTCGTAGAATATAAAAAGATACAAGCTAACAATGACAAGAATATTTATAGCATGGTAAGTTTAAATGTTTCTCAAAAAAAAGAAATATCGAATATACAGAACAACACTATAGCATTAAAAAAACAAATAGATGATAATATTAGAGTCTTGGGAGAAATAAAAAAAACAATAGGTCTTAGCAATACCAATAATAGTTTTGACAATGCTATATTAAGCTCTGAGTTATCTTTATCCAAAATGATATCTGATGAAACAAATTCGACTCACGATATGTCAAATGAGATAGTAATAATAGATGTATCATTAGAGGAGCTTTCTAAAAAAACAATAGTGCAAAAGGAAGAAATAAAAAAATCAATGGCACCTATTAATGCAAAGCTTGCTTATTTAAGGGCTGTGCCAACAGGTAAGCCTATTAATGATTCTATAAGTTGTGCATATGGTTCAAGGATAAACCCAATTACCCACAGAGGAAGTGAGTTCCATAAAGGTGTAGATCTTGGAGCCAAATTCGGTGTTAATGTTTATGCAACAGGTGATGGTGAGATTATTTTCGCTGGTTGGAATGGTGGATATGGAAATGTTGTTATAATATCTCATGGCTATGGTTTTACAACTCTTTATGCGCACAATTCCAAGCTTCTTGTGAAAATAGGGGATAAGGTTAAACGTGGTCAAGCACTAGCGAAAACTGGAAGTACTGGAAGAAGCACTGGCCCGCATGTCCATTATGAGGTAAAAGTTAATGGCAAAAATGTAAACCCAGTGAAATATTTTTAGTTAAAAACATATGGTATAATATAAATTAGATGGATTAACTTTAGATTGGAGTATTATTTATGAAAAAGAGAACATTATTCTTAACAATTGTAATAGTAATTTCTATTGTCACTTCAAGTTGTACAATAGCAGATATCGGGAAAAACATCCTAGGATCAAAAAACGTTCCCGAAGAACCAAAACCGGGGACTGTGACTGAAGAAGAACAAACAAATAAAGAAGAACAAATTGAAATTATTGAAGATACTAATAAATATACGGATGTTGAAGGGGTACTTACCTTTAGAGGAAATAATTATAGAACTGCTCCTGCTTATGGAAATGTAGAGATTAAAGAAAATGCATTTGAAAAGCTTTGGGAATACAAAACTTCAGGTGGAAAAGGAATATGGGGTGGTGGTTCCGGTTGGACAGGTCAACCTGCACTAGTAAAATGGAGCAAAGATGTTAGAATTATTATGAATATTAAAGAAAAGTTTAAACAAGATGATGATTTTGTTGAAGTGATAATAGGTTCTTTAAACGGAAAAGTATATTTCTTGGACTTAAAAACAGGAGAACCTACAAGAGAACCAATAGATACTGGAGATCCTTTAAAAGGAAGTGTATCTGTAGACGCTAGGGGTTATCCGCTTTTGTATGTAGGACAAGGTATTAAAGAAAGTAATGAATTAGGCTTCTATATATATAATCTTATAGATCAAAAGCCACTTTTCTTCCAAAATGGCAGTGATGCTAAGGCGTTAAGAAGATGGCCAGCTTTTGACTCGTCAGCCTTATTCGATAAGAATACTGATGAACTATTTGTAGGTGGCGAAAATGGTATTGTATATAAGTTGAAATTAAACACCAAATTTTCATTGGAAGAAAAAATAATAAAAATTAATCCGCAAATAGAGAAGTATGTTTATAGCAAAAAAGATAAAAGTACAAAACCTATAAATAGTTCGTTGGGAATTGAAAGCTCTTTAGGAAGATATGAAAATTTATTATTCTTCTCTGATAATGGTGGAACTATCAAGTGCATGGATACAGATTTAAAAGAAGTTTGGACAATACACAATCTTGATGATACGGATTCTACAATAACAGTCGATGTTGAAGATGGAGTACCTTATTTGTATACAGGAAATGAAGTAGACAAGCAAGGAGAAAAAGGAATATCAAGATTTATTAAAATAAATGGAAAAACAGGTGAAATTGTTTGGGAAAATAAATATCCGTGTTTTTCAAGGTTTGGGGAAAGTCCTTCTAACGGTGGTATGCTTGGAACAAGCATAGTAGGCAAAAACGATATAAGTGATTTAGTAATAATAAGCTTATGTAGATATGGTAAATTTGATGGTGGAGCTCTTTTAGCATTGGATAAAAAGACAGGAAAACAAGTATGGAAGCATGATTTATCAATATATTCATGGGGTTCACCAGTGGATGTTTATGATAAAGATGGCAAGTCATATATTATACAATGTGAAAGAAATGGTATGATAAGACTTATAGAAGGAAGGACAGGGACTCTTCTTGGTAAAATGAATCAGGATTCATATGTAGAAGCTTCTCCGTCTGTATTTAATAATTATATGGTATATGCGTCTAGAACAGGTAAAATCTACGGAATGAAGCTAAAATAGGTTATTGGAGGAAAAATGAAGAATAAATTTTTAATTACAGCTACTGGAATTATTATTATAGCTTCTATAGTAAGTATGGTTAGTGGTAACCTGAAAACTAAAGCTACTTCACCTGCTGTTGGGAATAATGAAAATAAACCAGGAACTTCTGAAACAACAAATGTGGAGCCAGCTAAAGATGTGCAAAATCCCCAATTAAGCAGTAACACTGAAGAAAAACCTTCAGATATTATAAAGATAGGTAATGGTGTTGAAGACCTAGAATTAAAAGCTAAAATCAATAACTTGTTAAAAAAGGAGACAGGCTATTTTTCAGTTGGTATTAAGGACTTAGAAACAGGTAATACAGTATATATCAATGATACACAGCTTAAAGCTGCCAGTGTAATCAAGGTATTTGTGATGGAAGCAGCATATGAAAAAGCCAAAGAAGGCAAGTTGGATCTTAATAAAAAAATAGTACTGAAAAACAGTATGAAAGTAGGCGGAACAGGAAGCTTACAAGGAATGAAAGAAGGTACGATTAAAACTATAGATCAGCTTATTGAGATGATGATAACTATAAGTGATAATATAGCTGCCAATATTATTGTAAAAGAGCTTGGCTTTGAATATATAAATGAAAGAATAAAAGAGCTTGGTTGCAAGGATACCGTGTTGGGTTGGTATTTTGTTATATCAGGCCCAAAGGGCGTAAGAAATACAACTTCAGTAAGAGATTTAAATCTCTTGTATGAAAAGATGTACACAAATAATTGCTTGGGAAAAGAATATGATCAGAAGATGCTTGGTTTAATGAAAAGACTTCCAAATAAAACAAAGCTGCCACTATATTTGCCAAAGGATACTATTGTAGCTCATAAAACTGGTGCTATAAATGTACATGAACATGATGCAGGTATAGTTTATGGACCCAAAAAGAACTTTATAATTTCTATACTAAGCAAGGATTTTGCAAATCCGGAAACAGCAAAAAAAGTAATCGGAAAAATTACAAAGTTAGCTTACGATTATTATAATCAATAAAGATAAAGAAGAATAAGCCACTAAGAAGTTTTAACTTCTTAGTGGCTTATTAAGTTACTTGGAATATATTTGTACTATTTTTAATATTACTTCAACTGCCTTTTCCATTGCGAAGGTCGGTATATATTCAAATCTTCCATGGAAGTTTTCTCCACCAGTAAAAATATTAGGAGTTGGCAAACCCATATAGGAAAGACGAGAACCATCAGTTCCTCCTCTTATAGGTTTGATTAAAGGTTTTATGCCAACTTGTTCCATAGCTAATTTTGCGTTATTTACAATGTGCATAACAGGCTCGATTTTTTCTTTCATATTTAGATATTGGTCTTTAAGATCTATGGAAACTGTGTCTTCTCCATATTTGTTATTAATTTTTTTTGCGGCATTAGCAATAATTGATTCGCGTATCTTTAGATTATCTAAATCAAAATCTCTAATGATATAAGACATCTGAACTTGCTCTACATTTCCGTTAAAGTTGTCAAGATGGAAAAAGCCCTCATAGCCCTCCGTCTTTGCTGGTGTTTCATCCTGAGGCAACATGGACTGCAATTCATGGCCTATAAGTACTGCGTTTTTCATTTTGTTTTTAGCAGATCCTGGATGAATGTTTCTACCCTTTATAGTAATCTTAGCTTTTGAAGCATTAAAGTTTTCATATTCTAATTCACCAATAGTACCACCATCAATAGTATAAGCGAAATCAGCAGCAAATTTTACCACATCAAATGTATCTGCACCGGCACCTATTTCTTCGTCAGGGGTAAAGGCTATTTTAATTGTTCCATGAGGAATATTTGGGTTATTAATTAGTTCTTCCATAGCTGACACGATTTCTGCTATTCCAGCTTTGTCATCAGCCCCTAGTAGTGTTGTACCATCTGTTGTGATAAGTGTTTTGCCTATGTAGTTTTTGACATTAGGAAATTCTTTAACTTTTAGTATTATATTCTCCTCGGTGTTAAGTACAATATCTTTTCCATCATATTTTTCTATCAACTTTGGATTAATAGTAGTCCCTGACATGTCAGGGCTTGTGTCCATATGTGCGATGAAGCCCACTGTCGGAACTTCTTTTTCTATGTTTGAGTTAAGAGTAGCCATAACATATCCATTTTCATCTAAAGAAACATCACTTAAACCAATCTCTATAAGCTCATCAGCAAGATATTTAGCAAAAACTAACTGATTTTTTGTACTTGGTTTGAGCGTTGATTCCTCATCACTTTTTGTATCATATTTAACATATTTGAGAAATCGTTCAACAGTTTTTGTCATGATTTTATCTCCTTCTAATTATCATTTAACTATCATTTAATTATATCATTTACTAACTGGTATTCACATATGAAAGGTGTTGTGATATAAATAATATATAGAAATATATATTATTTATTGCTTTTAAATTTAAGGAAGTGTTATGATGACTGGTACAGAATTTTATAAACAGCTAAAAGATATAGGTTGTAAATTGACGGAGCAGAGAAAAATCATTATTGATGTTTTGATAGAAAATCCAGGACATCATACTGCTGAAGAGATTTTTAATTTTGTTAAGAATAAGAACAGTAAAATGTACTTCTCAACCATATATAGAAATCTAGAGCTGCTCACCAATCATGGGATCATCGAGAAGCTTTCTATAAAGGATGGAGTTAATCATTATGAATTAAATGGATTAAGCCACCATCACCACGTGATATGTAACAAATGTGGTCAAATGACACAAATTGATATGTGTCCATATATTGAGAATCATGTAGCAGAAAAAATAAAGAATATGAATTTCCAACCTACAAACCATAAGTTTGAGATTTATGGACTTTGTGATAGATGTAGTAAAGAGTAATATTAAAGCAAAATTTTTAATATAATTGATTAGGTAATAAGTTTAGCTTATTACCTAATCAATTTTTGATTTTGTGTTTTAACTTTTGATTTTGTGGAATAATTAAATATGTTATGAGGGGATGATGTGATATAATTTAATGGGTAATTTTATAGAAAAGGATACATAGTAGTTAAGGCTAATTTGATTGAGGTGAAAGTTGATGATAAAAAAAAGAACCGCACTTGTATGGGGAATTATATTAGTAATACTCTCTTGCTTTGCAACCTTTGTAGTAACAAATGTAATAACTGTAAACTTAGGAGAACGGATAGTTATTTCAAAAACTGATTATAGCGTGTTCATGGAGATGAAAAAGTTATTAAGTTTAAAGGAGTATATAAAGGATAATTATGTAGAGACAGTTGATGAGAATAAGCTTTTAGATGGTGCTACAAAGGGTATGTTTGAAGTATTAGGAGACCCTTATTCTGTGTATTTTACTAAGAAAGAGTTTCAAGATTTCAATGATTCAACTAGTGGTAGTTATGGTGGCATAGGAATTATTGTAACAGAAGATGAAGCAGGATATGTGACTGTTGTAGCGCCTATAGAGGATACACCAGGTGAGAGAGCGGGTTTGAAAACTGGAGATAAAATAGTATTGGTAGATGACAAAGACATAAAAGGTTTGGATTTGGATGCAGTTGTATCTCTGATGAAAGGAGCAAAAGGATCCAAAGTTAAATTGTCAATTATGAGAGATAAAATTACAGAACCAATCAACTTTAGTATTACAAGAGACAATATTGTAATGAAAGCAGTAAAAGGCAAAATGATGGACAATAAGATGGGTTATATAAGAATAAGTATGTTTGATGAGGATACAGGCAAAGAATTTAAAAAAGTACTGGATACTTTAAAGAATCAGAACATGACAGGACTTGTGTTAGACCTAAGACAAAATCCGGGTGGCTATGTAAATCAATGTGTTGAAGTAGCAGATGAGCTCTTGGATAAAGGATTAGTGGTTTATACAGAGGATAAACTAAAAAACAGAGAGGAATTTAATTCTAAAGACGGAAAACTTGAGGTTCCTTTTGTAATACTTGTTGATGGGGGAAGTGCAAGCGCTTCAGAAATCTTATCAGGCGCTGTTAAAGATAGAAAGGCGGGAGTATTAATAGGCGAAAAGACATTCGGAAAAGGCTTAGTGCAAAGTGTAAGACAGCTTAACGATGGATCTGGCTTTAAACTTACAACACAAAAGTATTATACACCAAATGGAATTAGCATTAATAAGGTTGGAATAGAACCAGATGTAGTAATTAAAGCTATTGAGCCAAAGCCAGACCAAAAAGTAGAGGAAGTAAAAGATAATCAACTCGATAAAGCAGTAGAGGTACTAAAGGGTTTAATTAATAAGTAAGAAGGTGCTTTATGGATACTTTACTTAAGATAATGAATATGATTATACAATCATTAGGAGTACTTCTGTTCACAAATTATATTTTCTGGGTATTGATTATTATTATAGTAATGCTATATAAAAAGAGTTCTTCCATAGAAAAAACAATGTTAGGTGAAGTAATCCCGCTTAAGGATAAAATTTTGGGATCCATTTTCAATGGCCTTTTTGGAGGAATTATTGCAAGTGTCATTGTTGTAACCTTGGGCATAACAATACAGGTTAATACAGGGCATACAACTTGGGCAAGCTCGGGTATATTATATATTTGGGTAATAGCTTTATTGCTTGCAATAATCAATCCTAGGTATTTGTGTTTTTCATATGCAGCCGGGATAGTAGCGTTGGTGCATTTGTTGACAGGTTTCCCAGATGTAAATGTTCCAGGGCTTATGGCGCTTGTCGGACTTTTACATCTGGTAGAAAGCTTATTAATATGGATGGATGGACATACCAATGCAGTGCCTATTTTTATCAAAAGAAAAGATGGAATAACGGTCGGTGGCTTTGTAATGAAAAGGATGTGGCCTATTCCTATGGTGATACTTACTGCAGTTGTGCAAATGTCCCTAGGAGAGGGATCTGTTAATATGCCTGATTGGTGGCCTATTATAAAACATTCAACAGCTTTGATAAATAGTGATAATCTGGCATATGTAATTGCTCCAATTCCTGTAATTTTAGGATATGGGGATATGTCAATTACCAATACACCTGAAGCTAGATGTAAGAGTACAGCAATAAGACTATTCACATATAGCATAATATTAATTTTGATTTCGATTATATCCTCAAGAGTGTATTTTCTACAATATATAGCTGCAATTTTTGCACCTGCTGCTCATGAATTTATTATATTGCTAGGTAAAAATGAGGAAGAAAAGGGAGAGGCATTTTTCAAATCAAGCGAAGTAGGTCTCAAAATATTATATTGTTTGAAAGACACGCCTGCCTATTTGATGAAGCTTGAGCCAGGTGATACAATACTAAAGATAAATAACAATAAGGTAGAAAGTGAAACACAGCTTGCTGAATTTCTTCATACAAGTCCATCCTTTATATGGATGGACATATTGAAGCAAAACGGAGAAAAGAAAACAGCTGAATATAAGAATTATCAGAATGGAGTCAGAAGTTTGGGCGCATTGGTAGTTCCGAAAAATTCAGAGTTGTATTTTGAAATAAGCGAGGGCAAGAGTCCAATTAATAGACTTATTGGCTTCATAAAAACAAAGTTTAAATAACAAACAAAAGCTCTAGCCAATGGCTAGAGCTTTTATCTGCCAAAATCTAGTATGAAAATATACTAATATGTCGAAAAAAAACTATGTTATAATTAATTTGATATTGTAAAGTACAATTGACAGGATATATTTGCATTGATATAATTGATTACGAACAAATGTTCTTATGATAGATGGAGAGAGGAAGTTTGAAAAAGGCTATTGCCTTTATCAATTCTATTTTGTGTAAAATGTCAGCTATGACATTACATAGCTGCAGGGAGAGGAAATATGCAAGAATTTAAGCTAGTTTCAGAATATAGACCTACAGGAGATCAACCTGGGGCAATCAGAAAACTTGTAAATGAAATAGAGGCAGAGAAGCGGTTTTCTACACTGCTTGGTGTAACTGGCTCTGGAAAAACTTTTACAATTGCCAATGTAATACAACAGGTGCAAAAACCAACCTTGGTTTTAGCTCATAATAAGACTTTAGCAGGACAATTATGTGCTGAATTTAAGGAATTTTTTCCCGATAATGCAGTTGAATATTTTGTAAGCTACTATGATTATTATCAGCCCGAAGCTTATGTGGTACGTAGCGATACTTTTATAGAAAAGGATGCTTCTATAAATGATGAAATAGACAAATTGAGGCACTCAGCTACAGCAGCATTGCTTGAAAGAAGAGATGTAATCATAGTTGCCAGTGTTTCATGTATATATGGGTTAGGCGACCCTGAGGATTACAGAACGCTGATGTTGTCACTAAGAAAAGGTATGCATAAGGATAGAGATGAAGTTTTAAGAAAGCTTGTAGAAATACAATATGAAAGAAATGATATAAGCTTTGTAAGAGCAACATTTAGAGTGCGAGGAGATGTAGTTGATATATTCCCAGTTTCTTCTTCTGATAAAGCCCTTCGAATAGAATTCTTTGGAGATGAAATAGATAAAATATTTGAAATAGAATCTCTTACAGGTAAGATTGTAGGGGAGAGACAGCATGTTTCTATTTACCCTGCATCTCATTATGCAACGACACAAGAGAAACTAGAAATTGCTATAGCGAGAATAGAAGAAGAACTTGTAGAAAGGGTAAAATTTCTAAAGGATGAAGATAAGCTTTTAGAAGCGCAGAGACTTTCTCAAAGAACCAATTATGATATAGAGATGATGAGAGAACTTGGATATTGCAATGGAATAGAAAACTATTCACGAGTTATAAGTGGGAGAGAGCCAGGTACTTCTCCGTTTACACTCATTGATTTCTTTCCAAAAGATTTTTTGCTAGTAGTGGATGAATCTCATGTAACACTGCCACAAGTAAGAGGAATGTTTGCGGGTGACAGAGCTAGAAAAGAGTCCTTAGTTGATTATGGTTTTAGATTGCCTTCAGCATATGACAATAGACCCTTAAATTTTCCTGAGTTTGAAAAGAAAATCAATCAGGCAATCTTTGTTAGTGCAACGCCCGCTCTATATGAATTTGAACATAGCACTGCAATCGTTGAGCAGATAATAAGACCTACTGGGTTACTTGATCCTGAAATTGAAATAAGACCAGTGAAGGGTCAGGTTGACCACTTGATAGGTGAAATAAAGATTACAGTAGCAAAAGGGCAAAGAGTGCTGGTTACCACACTTACAAAGAAGATGGCAGAAGATTTAACCACCTATATGAAAGACTTTGATATAAAGGTAAAGTATATGCATTCAGAGATTGTAACCCTTGAGAGAATGGAAATTATTAGAGGGTTAAGGCTTGGAGAGTTTGATGTTTTGGTTGGAATCAATCTTCTTAGGGAAGGCCTTGATATTCCAGAAGTGTCTTTAGTGGCAATTTTAGATGCAGATAAGGAAGGTTTTCTCCGATCATCCATGTCTTTGATTCAGACAATAGGTAGAGCCGCTAGACATTCTGAGGGTCGAGTGATCATGTTTGGAGATTCTATCACTGATTCCATGAAAAAGGCAATAAGTGAAACAAATAGGAGACGAAAAATACAGTTAGAGCACAATATAGCTCATGATATAACGCCGACAAGCATTAAAAAAGCAGTAAGAAATGTTTTGGAAGCTACGAAAGTAGCAGAGGAAGCAGATAAATATGGAATAAAAACTGACATAAGAAAAATGAAGAAAAATGATATATTAAAGCTAATATCCAACTTGGAAAAAGAAATGAAAGACAATGCAAGGAATTTACAATTTGAAAGAGCAGCGGAGCTTAGAGATAAAATTAAGGAATTAATGGAAATATTATAGAGGTGCAGGTTGAAAAGCCTATGTCTTTTCAACTTGATTTTTATGCTAAAGTGTCATATATGACACTAAGCTGCGAGGAAGAGGTTAAAATGGCAAAAGATAAAATAGTGATTAAAGGTGCAAGACAGCACAATTTAAAGAATATTGATGTTGAAATACCAAGAGATAAATTTGTAGTACTAACAGGCTTAAGTGGTTCTGGAAAATCCTCTTTGGCATTTGATACGATTTATGCAGAAGGACAAAGAAGGTATGTAGAATCCTTATCCTCCTATGCCCGTCAGTTTTTAGGGCAGATGGATAAACCAGATGTAGAATATATTGAAGGATTATCCCCAGCCATATCTATAGATCAAAAGACTACAAGTAAAAATCCAAGGTCTACAGTAGGAACTGTTACTGAAATATATGATTATTTAAGACTTCTATTCGCAAGGATAGGGACCCCTCACTGTTATAATTGCGGAAAAGAAATAACCCAACAGACAGTAGATCAAATGGTGGATTTCCTTATATCATTGGAGGAGGGTAGTAAGCTTCAGCTTATGGCTCCTATGATAAAGGGCAAAAAGGGAGAACATCAGAAGGTTTTTGAGGATATAAAAAAGGGCGGCTACGTCAGAGTAAGAGTAGACGGCAACATATATGATGTAAACGAAGAAATAAAGCTTGAAAAAAATAAGAAACACACGATTGAAGTGGTTGTAGATAGAATAATCATGAAAGCAGGGGTGGAAAAAAGGCTGACAGACTCTATAGAGACGGTTTTAAAGCTTTCCGGAGGAACCGTTTTAGTAGATATTATGGAGAAAGAGGAAATGCTCTTTAGCCAAAACTTCGCTTGTGTGGACTGCGGTATCAGCATAGAGGATCTTTCTCCCAGAATGTTTTCCTTTAACAGTCCTTTTGGCAAATGTCCAGAATGTGATGGCTTGGGGGAATTGAGAAAAATTGATCCAGAGCTCATCATTCCAGATAAAACAAAGAGCATATCAGAAGGTGCAATAGAACCTTGGAAAAACCTTGACGAAGATAGTTGGTATTATAATATACTAGAAGCTGCATCGAAGCATTATGGATTTTCATTAGATATCCCTTTTAAGGATTTAGACCATGATATACAGAATATGCTTCTTTATGGAAACGAAGGTGAAAAGTTAAAAATTAAATATAATAGACAATTTGGCAATGGAGAAGTCAATGCAGCTATAGAAGGCGTAGTGAAGAACCTTGAGAGACGATATAGAGAAACTAAATCTGACTATATGCGAAGTGAAATCGAAAAATATATGTCATCAACTCTTTGTAGCAGTTGTAAAGGAGATCGATTAAAAAAAGAAAGTCTTGCTGTGAAAATCGCTGGACTTCATATTGCACAAGTAAGCAATATGCCAATTCATAAAGCGAAAGACTTTTTTTCAAACTTGGAACTTTCTGAAAAGAATAAGATCATCTCGAAGCAAGTATTAAAAGAGATTCATGCAAGGTTAGGTTTTTTGATAGATGTTGGTTTAGATTATTTGACTTTGTCAAGAGCTGCAGGAACCCTATCAGGTGGAGAGGCACAAAGAATAAGACTGGCCACTCAAATAGGATCAAGCCTTATGGGCGTTCTCTATATATTGGATGAGCCAAGCATAGGCTTACATCAAAGAGATAACTACAAGCTTCTGGGCACTCTAAGAAACCTTACTACTCTTGGAAATACACTTTTGGTAGTGGAACATGATGAGGATACTATGCATACAGCTGATCATATCATAGACATGGGACCAGGGGCGGGTGTCCATGGTGGAGAAATCGTAGCACAAGGCACTATACAGGATATTATGAACTGTAAATCATCTATTACGGGTCAATATTTAAGCGGTGTAAAGAAGATTCCAGTGCCAGAAGAGAGACGTAAACCAAATGGGAATTGGATAGAGATAAAAGGCGCAAAGGAGAACAATCTTAAAAATATAGATGTGAAATTTCCAATGGGCGTATTTACTTGTGTAACAGGCGTTTCAGGTTCTGGTAAAAGTACACTGGTAAATGAAATATTGTATAAGGGCCTGGCTCAGAAGGTATATGGATCAAGACATAGACCAGGGCAACATAAAGAGATTCTAGGATCAGAAATGATAGATAAAATTATAGATATTGATCAATCTCCCATTGGAAGAACGCCAAGATCTAATCCAGCGACCTATACTGGAGTTTTTGATATTATAAGAGAAGTTTTTGCCCTAACCAATGAAGCAAAAATGAGAGGATATAAAAACGGACGATTCAGTTTCAATGTAAGAGGCGGAAGGTGCGAAGCTTGCAAAGGCGATGGCATCATAAAAATAGAAATGCAGTTTTTGCCAGATGTATATGTACCATGTGAAGTTTGTAAAAGCAAAAGATATAATAGAGAAACTTTAGAAGTGAAATACAAGGGTAAAAATATTTCTGAAATATTGGACATGAATGTAGAAGATGCGTTGACATTCTTTGAAAATATACCAAGAATACAAAGAAAGCTTCAAACCTTATTTGATGTTGGGCTTGGATATATTAAGCTTGGGCAGCCTGCTACAGAACTTTCAGGCGGTGAAGCCCAAAGAATAAAACTAGCCTATGAGCTAGCGAAAAGAAGTACAGGAAAGACGGTATATATTCTTGACGAACCAACAACTGGGCTTCATATTGCCGACATTCACAAGCTTGTTGTACTGCTTGACAGATTAGTGGAATCCGGAAATACTGTCATAGTCATTGAGCATAATTTAGATGTAATAAAAAGAGCGGATTATGTAATTGACTTAGGCCCAGAAGGTGGAGATCGTGGAGGTACAATTTTAGCAAAAGGTACCCCAGAGGTTATTGTGAAGTCCAAAGAATCCTATACAGGAATATTCTTAAAAAAGATATTGGAAAGAGATAGAGATTAAGGATAAACGTAATCAGACAAAATTAAAGGATTGACTTCTGTGAACAAGAGTTAATCCTTTTTTGATGTATTTTTGCTACAGGGAATTGGGGTCACGCTTGAAATATTCCCTTTTATATACAAAGTGGCATATGAAATACAGAGGAATTCATAAGGAGAACTAAGATATAAAAAATATTCCGATGTAAGAAAAGCAATTGTAAGAATTAGCGAACAACATGGTAGTTCCGTCAATGTTGATCTGGTTAATAAACTTAATATACCCTTATCAATGGTTTCAAAAATGAGAAGTGGAGAAAGTAAAGCTACTATAGTTGTTGATAAAATCATAGAGATGGTCGCAGAAAAGGGAATATTTCAAGCCTGACCCCAAATCTTTCGTATATGAATACTTGAAAATGAATAGCTGAATGAGATATAATAAAATTAGAGAATTCAATCAAAGAGAGGTGGCTGCTTATGTCAGCTCACATTTTTACAGTAGGAGAAATAGCAGATATTGTTTGTGAAGTTGCCAAGAGATATGGAGTAAAACATGTTTCGCTTTTTGGTTCTTATGCTAGAGGAGAGGCTAGATTAGATAGCGATATTGACCTGCGAATAGATAAGGGGCAGATAAAAGGTTTTTTTCAACTTTCTGGCTTTCATTTAGACCTTGAGGAAAAACTAAGGAAAAACGTAGATGTCATAACAACTGAAAGTCTCAGTGATAAATTTCTCGAAAAGATAAGCAAGGAGGAAATTGTAATATATGAACAATGATGAAAGAAATATCAGTATATTGGAACACATTGTTAAGTATTGTGATGAAATCTTTGAAGCCAATACATATTTTGGTGGTTCGTTTGAAATTCTTAAGGTGAACAGTATATACAAAAACGCAATAGCTATGTGCATTTTACAAATAGGAGAGTTAGCAGGACACTTGACAGATGATTTTAAAGAAGTTCATAATGGAGTACCTTGGAGAAACATTAAAGGAATGAGAAATATTGTGGCACATAAGTACGGAGATATAAGTACAACTGTTTTGTGGGAAGCAATATCAGAAGATGTGCCAATGTTAAAAAAATACTGCATTAGCGTATTAGAACGAAATCTTAATTAAGACTTACTAATTACTGGATAAGGATATTTTCCTAAGACTGTGAATTGTGGAGTTGTGCATAAACCTTATCATAGTGATAGTCGCAGAAAATGGGGCTGCAGCAGATTGTTTTGCTGCAGCCCATTGTTTTAGTATCCTCTAGATTCATCAATGCCATTTTTGATTAAAAAGCCTTTTAGCTGTTTTAACTGATCTGCGTTACATTTAAACTTTATGGTGCTTAAATCAAAAGATTGCTCGATGAATATTTCATTATTGACTATGAGAAATGAATGAATTCTTTCCCATGGATAGAACCCTGATCCATTTGTATAATTTGCACTGATCGGAAGCTCCAATCTAAGATCAATGCCTGTTATTGCAATGCCTTGGTCGGTAATAATAGCTTTCATGGTTTTTTTAGTTATGGATAAAATTAATTCTATGATAAGTATCAAAGCTAAAAACATTCCTAGTTTAAATTGTGTAAGAATATCAAAAATAGGTCTGTATAGCAAAGGGAATAAAACCATAACTCCGGGTAATGCATATATTAATATTTTGTCTAAAATCTTAATTGCCTGACATTCTACATCAAAAAGTATATTTGAAGTCTTTAAGGACTTTTTCACATAAAGCTTTCGAACATATGCCTGAATAAATAAAATAAAGATAAAAGAAATAACCATAAAAGAATAGCCTATATAGATTGGTAGCTGGTAATTGTTAAAGAATATAGTTAGAATATAATTGAATAAGATAAAAAGCAATAGGAATGAGAATAATGAAGCAATAAAAACGATGTTTTTCATGGTGTTATTCATTTGTTGCACCTCTTGTGTTTTTGTAATCATTATATACTTAAATGCTACGATATGTAAATATGGAGGTTTTTATGTTAAGTTTACAGGAAAAAATTAAAAATCTTCCGGAGAACCCGGGAGTTTATATTATGAAAGATGAATATGATGAGATCATTTATATAGGCAAAGCGATTAATTTGAAAAATCGAGTAAAACAATATTTTCAATCCTCCAAAAATCATTCATCCAAGGTTAAAGCCATGGTAGAAAGAATAAAAGATTTTGAATATATTATAACAGATACTGAGCTAGAGGCTTTAATACTTGAGTGCAATTTGATTAAAAAGCATAGACCCCACTATAATATACTATTAAAAGATGATAAACATTATCCTTATATTAAAGTTACTATGGGTGAAGATTATCCAAGAATAATTATAACAAGGGAAATAAAAAAAGATGAATCCAAATATTTCGGACCTTATACAGGAACCGATGCAGTATATAAGACCATTGAAATCATAAAGAAACTATTTCCAGTAAGAAGCTGCAATAAGAATATGAATAGAACTCCAGGCAAAGAAAGGCCATGTTTAAACTTTGATATAAAACGATGCCTAGCACCCTGTCAAGGCAATGTAAATAAAGGTGAGTATAAGGATATGATGAAAACCGTGTGCCTTTTTTTAGACGGAAAGGTAGACGACTTATTAAAAGACCTAGAAATTAAAATGGCCCATGCTGCGGAAAGTTTGGACTTTGAAAGAGCTGCTGAAATAAGAGATCAAATAAGCGCCGTTAAAAAAGTAAGTGAAAAGCAAAAGATTATTTCGTCAGCACTGAAAGATCAAGATGTAATAGCATTTGCAAGAGAAGATAATGAAACTTGTGTACAAGTATTTTTTATAAGAGGTGGAAAATTGATTGGGAGAGAGCATTTTTTCCTCACAGGTGCAGAAAACATTGAGGATGAAGAATCACATAAAGAAATATTAAGCAGCTTCGTAAAGCAGTTTTATACAGATTCCAAATTTGTTCCGCGGGAGATACTTTTGCAAGAAGAAATTGATGAGGTGAATATTATTGAGAGCTGGCTTTCCAATAAGAGAGGCAGCAAAGTGAAGATAGAAGTGCCTAAAATAGGTGAAAAGCATAAGCTCATTGAAATGGTAGGCAAGAATGCGGAGGATGCACTGCAACTTCTTATAGATAAAAGTAAAAAAGATATCAGCAGGACAATAGGAGCTATAAAAGATTTAGCAGGTTATTTGAATGTTGATAAAATACTTAGAAGAATAGAAGCCTATGATATTTCCAATATTAAAGGCGTTGATAGCGTGGGATCAATGATTGTTTTTACAGATGGAAAACCAAGTAATAAGGATTATAGAAGATTCAAAATAAAAACCGTAGATGGGCCAAATGATTACGAAAGCATGAGAGAAATCATAGAAAGAAGGATTGTTCATGGACTCCGTGAGATTGAGGAAAATAAGTCGAAGGGAAAAACACAAGAAGATGGTAAATTTTCAAGATTTCCAGACCTAATTATGATAGACGGTGGCCTTGGGCATGTAAATGCAATCATCCCTATTTTAAAAAATCACAATATAAGCATTCCTGTATGTGGAATTGTAAAGGATGACAAACATAGAACAAGGGGCTTGATATATAATGGACAGGAAATTATTATTTCAATTACTTCAAACACATTTAGACTTATAACTGCCATTCAAGATGAAGCCCATAGATTTGCAATCAGCTATCACAAGAGTCTTAGAGCAAAATCAAGTATAAAATCAATATTAGACGATATTCCTGGAATAGGGTCAGTGAGGAAGAAAGCGCTTATAAAATATTTTGGTAGCATAGATAAAATAAAGAGAGCGAGCCAAGAAGAATTGAATGCTGTTAAGGAAATGAATTCGAGGACTGCAGAAGATTTATATAATTTCTTCAATAAATAAAACTTTTTCTAATTAACTTCGTACTATATTATGAAAAGATTATTACAAGCTTATGGAGGAGTAAAAAATGAATAGAAAATTATATAAGTCGAGAGAAAATAAAACCATATCTGGCGTATGTGGAGGGTTGTCTGAATACTTTGATATTGACGTTACAATAGTGAGATTGATTTGGGTTGCATTTTGCCTCATGGGAGGGTCAGGAATATTAGCATATTTTATAGCTGCTTTAGTGATACCTGAAGCACCATATACAAATAGACAAAATGATCCTTGGCATGATAACTCTAACAATAGTAATGAGGAAAATAAATAAAAAAACAGATATTTAATAACATCATAAATATTGGTTTTAAAAATGTGTATAGTAGGAATATATATAGAGTAAAAGCTTATTTGGAGGGATATAAATGACCCTTAGAAGAGTTTTTACTCTTTTTTCATGTTTAATAGTGATAAGTTTTATAATCTTTGGGCCTGGTTATTTGAATAATAACAGAGTAGATACAGATGAAAGCTATGGTAAGCGTAATGGAAAAAAATCGGATTGGAAGGGTATAATCACTGTTTGGGATTACCCCAGAATTGATTTGCGAAACAATACAAGATTTAGTTGGATAAAGTCTAAAATAAAACAGTTTGAAAAAGAAAATCCTGGTGTTTATATTGAATTTCGCGAGTTGGATATGAATCAGGGGCATATAACTCTTATGGCAGCAGCTAAAACTGGAGCAGTCCCGGACATAGCACCTGTTGGAAGTGACTACTATTATCAATCTAGAAAAATGCTAGAGGATATTAGCAAAAACTTCACACTTGACGAAATCAGCGACTTTGAGGAAAAATATCTTCAAACAGTAATGTATGACGATAAAATATATGGTATCCCATGGATGACGACCGGATACACTATGCTTTTAAATAAAGATATATTTAGTGACAGGGATGTTCCACTGCCTGAGAATGGTAATTGGACATATGAAGAATTTGTTGATTCAATGAAAAAACTGACTTATGATACAAACAGAAGAAAAGGTGCAGATGTATTCGGATTTAATACAATTATTCAGCCAGGCCATTATAATTCTTTTGGCATATTATTAAGTGATGGAGCGGAAATAATAGATAGAGAAACAGGTAAATATGTATTTGATAGCAATGAAGCTCTTTATGGGTTGAAAAAGCTATATGACTTGAAATACGTACACAAGGTAACACATCCATCATTAGGCAATCTCAATGAAAGGTCAGCATGGAGCTCTTTTATCAATGGAAGGGTAGCAGCATATACTGCTGACTCATGGATGATTCCTTACCTTAGAACTATGCAAAGCCAAAATAGAATAAACTTTGCAATTGCAAATTACCCTACTGGAATTGTAGGAAAACCAGTTGCTATGAATTCAATAACATGTTCATATGGGTTATTTAACCAAACAGATAAAAAGAAAAGAGAACTATGCATACAATTTATAAAGCTTCTAACTGCAAAGGAAAATCAAACTGAGCTTCTTAACTTTGGATATTTTCCTGTGAGAAAATCAGGAGTATGTTTATATGAAAATGATAAAGAGATGTATGCAATACAGCAAAGTCTGAGTATGATAGAGCCTCTTCCTAAGCACCCCTACTGGTATGAGATTGACTTAATTTTACAATCAAAAATACTAGCAGCAATAAACGGTGAACTAACCCCAGAAAAAGCCCTGGAAGAGGCAAAAGAACAAATCGGTAAATATATAAATATGAAGGTAGAAAAATAATTATATTGATACACCTCGCGCCTCGCACCAGAAAATCGCAAAGCAATTTTCTAAAATGTGTATATAAAATCTTTGCATTAATGTATAATATATGTATAGAATTTTGGTTATTAGTCAATGTTTACAAAGAATAATATATATATATACGGAGGAGAAAAGAATGTCAGAAGCAGTAGGAAAAATAAAAGTAAAACATCCAGAGATTGATTTTGAAGGAAATACATATATCAGAATACCAATAAAAACACATGTAATTATCAGGGAAGATAACATTGTGGAAGTTGCAAAAAAGTATACGTTGGATCAGGTTGCACCCGGCGATATAGTTTTTATAAGTGAAAAAGCAGTTGCTATTACACAAGGGAGAGCCTTCCCGGTTAAAGATATTAATCCGAGGCCCCTAGCTAAATTTTTATCGAAATATGTTAAAAAAACAAAGGCAGGTATCGGACTTGGAATGCCGGAAACAATGGAAATGGCTTTGAGAGAATGTGGCGTAGTAAAAATATTGTTTGCTGCTGTAGTAAGCGCCATAGCTAAGATTTTTGGCAGGAAAGGTGATTTTTATAGAGTTGCAGGATATAAGGCATCTTCTATTGATGGACCAACACCTAACACTTTGCCGCCATACAATAAATATGTTGTATTAGGTCCTGAAAATCCAGATAAAGCTGCAAAAGAAATATCAGATGCAATAAATACAGAAGTTGCAATAGTTGATATCAATGACTTAGGAGGAAATATACTTGGAACCTCAAATACTTCCATGAATAGAAAAGTATTGATAGGAATATTAAGAGATAATCCACTTGGACAATGCAGTGAGCAAACACCAATGGGAATAATAAGAAAGCTTTCCTAAGGAGGATAAAAATTGACTTCAATTAGACTGAATGAGCCTATGAAAGATCATACTTCTTTTAAAGTAGGAGGAGCAGCTGAGATATTCTTTGAACCAGAGAATATGAATGAACTAAAGCAGTCATTAATGTTGATTAATAACTACCATATGCCTTGTTTTATAATGGGCAATGGATCTAATCTACTTATTAGTGATAGTGGAATAAAAGGTGCTATGATCAAAATTGGAGAACATTTGAGCAATGTAAAAATAGATGGAGAAATTGTAATAGCCGAAAGTGGGGTTTTACTATCTACTTTATCAAAACAATGTGCAAAGAAATGCCTTAGGGGAATTGAATTTGCAAGTGGAATACCGGGAAGCCTAGGTGGTGCCATAGCAATGAACGCTGGTGCATATGGCGGAGAAATGAAAGATATAGTAGAATGGGTAGAACTGCTAGATATAAATTACCAAGTTGTTAGACTAACAAAAAAAGAGATGGAGTTTTCCTATAGAAAAAGCATAGTGGAAAAAGAGCATAATATAGTTTTAAGAGCTGGAATAAGGCTTGAAAAGGGACATCAATCAGAAATTGATGCAAGGATGGCAGACCTTACCTCCAAGAGAAAGGCTAAGCAACCCCTTCATTTACCAAGCGCAGGTAGCACATTCAAAAGGCCAGCAGGCTATTTCGCAGGGCAACTTATTGAAGATTCAGGACTTCGTGGTTATACACTTGGAGGTGCTCAAGTTTCAGAATTACACTGTGGTTTTGTTGTGAATAAAGGCAATGCCACTGCAAAAGATATATATGATTTAATAAGATATGTTCAAAACGTTGTTTATGATAAGTTTGAGATAAGGCTTGATACAGAAGTTAAGATGATAGGCGATTTTTAATGTATGCAGGATTTGTTGAATGACAAATCCTGTTTTGCATAATATAAGTATGATATATAATATAAGATAGAAAAGTGAAGAGGTGTAATAATTGATTAAACTATATGCAGATTATCATACTCATACAATTTACAGCCATGGAAAAGGTACTATAATGGACAATGTACTTGTAGCAAAAGAAAAAGGATTGAAAGAAATTGCAATAACTGACCATGGCATAAGGCATTTTCAGTTTGGAGTAAAAAGAGATGATTTAAAAAAGATGCGAAGAGAAATAGATGTGATAAATGACGGAAATACAGGTATAAAGGTATTGCTTGGCATGGAGTGCAACATCATTAGCACTGACGGCGATGTAGATGTTGATGAAGATATTTTAAGGCAGTTGGATATTTTATTGGTAGGCTATCATTTGATGGTTAAACCAAAAAAAATATCCGATGTAGGAAATATATATGGAAGAAATCTTATGGCAAAAGTGTTAAACTTATACAAAGAAGAAACCAAAGAAGTAAATACAAAGGCAATTATAAAGGCTATTCATAAATATAAGATTGATATTATAACACATCCAGGAGCCAGAATACCTATCGATACAACTAAAGTGGCAGGGGAAGCGGCTAAAGCTGGCACAGCGATGGAAATTAATTCAGCAGCAGGATATTTGAATGTGGAACAAGCTATAGCAGCTGCAAAGCAAGGGGCAAAGTTTGTTATAGATAGCGATGCACATATACCTGAAAATGTAGGTAACTTTACTTTGGGAATTAAAATAGCAGAAGCGGCTGGAATAACTAGTGAACAGATAATAAATGCAATAAAGTGAAGAGGCAGAGCTGATTTTTATGCTAAAGCGTTATATATAACGCTAAGCTGCAAGGAAGGAGTGTAAAAATGAAGTTTATAATAGTAACTGGTCTTTCTGGAGCTGGAAAAAGCCAGTCTATGAAATTTCTTGAGGATTTAGGTTTTTTTTGCGTAGATAACATGCCACCTGCGCTTCTGCCAAAGTTTGGAGAATTATGTGTTCAAAACCAGCATATGATAAAGAATGTAGCTCTAGTAGCAGATATAAGGGGAGGAGCTTTTTTTGATGAGCTTTTGGCTAATTTAGAGCAGTTAGAAGAAATAGGAGTGAACTATGAGATTTTGTTCTTAGAGGCCTCTGATGAAACCTTAATAAAAAGATTTAAATCAACTAGAAGAAGGCACCCTCTAGCTGAGGAAGGTAGAATCATTAAGGGTATTAAACTTGAAAGAATAAGACTTCAGGAGATGAAAAATAAAGCAACAAATATAATAGATACAACAAATATGATTCCTGCAGAACTTAAAGAAGAAATAGAGTATTTGTTCATTAAAGGTGGAAAATCTGAAGGCTTAATTATAAATATTGTCAGCTTCGGCTTCAAATATGGTATACCTTTAGATGCTGATATGGTTTTTGATGTTCGCTTTTTACCAAATCCATATTATATAGAAAGTTTAAAAAAGTTCAGTGGCAATGAAGAAGGCGTAAGGAATTATGTAATGCAGTGGCCAGCGGCAATAGAATTTTTAGATAAGCTGTTTGATATGACAGAATTCTTAAATCCTCATTTTATAAAAGAGGGAAAATCGCAACTTGTTATCGCTATAGGATGTACAGGAGGTAGACATAGATCTGTTACAATAGCAAATTTGCTTGCTAATAAATTAAAGGAAAATAAGCATAGGGTTCTTATTCAACATAGAGATATAGAAGAGGAAAGTTATAAATAGTAAAGATAAAAAGTGGTGGGGGAGGCTGCATGTTGGAAAATGACAGAGTAAAAAAGCTTTTGCAGGGTGCAGGGATTTTTTCAGGAGGACCAAAGGTTGTTACGATAGGTGGAGGTACAGGCCTTTCTATTATTCTGAGAGGCTTAAAAAAATATACATCAAATATAACTGCAATTGTTACTGTAGCAGATGATGGTGGGAGCTCTGGGATGCTTCGGCAAGATTACGGAGTTTTGCCGCCAGGTGATATAAGAAATTGCATAATGGCTTTGGCAAATACTGAACCAACAATGGAAAAGTTGATGCATTATAGATTTACGGACGGTAGTTTAAAGGGGCAAAGTTTTGGGAATCTTTTAATCACTGCGCTAAATGATATATGTGGAGGATTTGACCTGGCAGTAAAAGAGATAAGTAATGTTTTGGCTGTGACTGGCAAGGTTATGCCTGTTACCTTGGAAAACATTACTCTTTTTGCTGAGCTTGAGGATGGTACCATCATAGAGGGCGAGTCACAAATACCAATAATGCAGCAACAACTAAAATCAAAAATAAAAAGAATCTTCTTAAAACCTTCTAACTGTAAAGCTTTGATGGAAGCAATTGAAGCTATTGAAGAAGCGGATGCAATCATTCTAGGGCCTGGAAGTTTATATACCAGCGTAATCCCAAACCTATTGGTCAAAGGCATATCCAAATCCATATCAAAGAGTAGAGCTTTAAAGATTTATGTGGGCAATATAATGACTCAAAAGGGTGAAAGTATTGGATATTCACTCTCAGATCATATTAAGACTATAAATGAACATGCAAATAACAATATTATAGAGTATGTGATTGCAAACAATCAATCAGTACCAGATGAATTAGTAAGTAAGTATAGAACGGAAGAAGCTGCTCCTGTTGTATTAGATTTTCTTGAACTAAGAAAGTTAAAAGTAAAAGTGATAACGGGTAACTTCGTTAATATTGAACAAGGCTTTATCAGACATAATTATAATTTACTTACTGAAACAATTTTTGGACTGATTTGCGATGAAAAGCTGTTAGGTGATACTAGAGGACTATTGGACTATTACTTAGTATATGATAAACTAAAAAAGTAAGAAATTTTGGAGAAATATTAGATAATACCGTAATAGGATGTTTGTCTTACATACTAAGGAATTGACTTCATAGGTATTATTATATTTTGCATAATTATAAGGAGATGTATAGAAATGAGCGAAGATATAAAAATTGAGATAATTTCTTGGATAAAGTTAATAGTCATTGCATTTATAATAGCTTTTATACTAAAGAGCTTTGTGTTTCAGATAGCATACGTAAAAGGGCCATCAATGGAGCCAACGCTTTATGAAGGTCAAATCTTAATTATATCTAAAATAAACTATTTTATAGGAATACCCTCAAGAGGTGAAATCGTTGTTGTGAATGATAAGTTGGCAAAAAAGGACTTAATAAAAAGAGTAATTGGCACCCCAAATGACACCATAGAAATTAAAGAAACTCATGTTTATATTGATAATATTGAGTTAAATCCTGATTATACAAAACTGCCTACAGATGACAATGGTTTTCAAAAATCCAAAGTCCCTGATAAAAAATACTTTGTCATGGGAGACAATAGACCTGAAAGTAGAGATAGTCGGTCAGAATCGCTTGGCTTTGTAAACAAAGCTGATATTGTTGGCAGAGCAGTATTTCGCGTGTGGCCTATAGATAAGTTTGGCGTATTAAGATAAATGGGGTGGGACAATGTCATTTTCAGTGAATATAAAAAATGAAATATCAAAGCATCTGACAAATAACAATTGCTGTCAATTGTCCGAATTGTCGGCACTCATTAAAATGACTGGAACCATACAAATACATGGCAGTAAGGGTTTTGGAATTAGATTGCATACTGAGAACGCATCTATTGCAAGAAGAATATTTTCTTTGATTAAAGATAATTTCAATGAAAACATTCAAGTGAGTATGATAAAGAATAAACAACTGAACAAAAATAATAGTTATATACTTCAAATAAATAAAGATATGGGATCAGAACAGATTTTGAAGCAATGTGGAATACTTATAGAAAATGAAAAGGGTATAAGATTTAATTATGGAGTACCACATGGGCTTGTTAAAAAGAACTGCTGTAAGAAAGCATATCTTAAAGGTGCTTTTTTAGGTGGAGGTTCTGTCAGTGATCCTGAAAAAAACTACCATTTGGAAATAGTAGCAAATAGCAATGAATATGCAGAAGGGTTAAAAAGCTTGATAAATCATTTTGGACTAAGTGCCAAAATAGTTATTAGGAAAAATAGCTTCATAGTTTATTTAAAAGAAGGAGAACAGATTGTAGACTTCTTGAATATAATAGGTGCCCATCAAGCATTGCTAAACCTTGAGAATATTAGAATATTTAAAGAGATGAGAAATAATGTAAATAGGATCGTGAATTGTGAAACAGCAAATCTTAGCAAGACAGTAAATGCCGCGGTAAGACAAATTGAAAGTATCGAATATATAAGAAATAAAATGGGATTAAACAAACTACCTGATGGGCTTCAACAAATTGCAGAAGTCAGACTTAATTATCAGGATGCAACCCTAAAGGAATTAGGAGAAATGCTAACGCCTACAATTGGAAAATCTGGAGTAAATCATAGGCTTAGAAAGCTAGAGCAGATAGCAGAATCCCTTAGAGGAAAGCAATAGCTCTTTTAAATAAAATCATTAGGTATAAAACTATCGGAGGCTAAACATGAGAAGAGTTTCAATAGATAATTTGTGTGAGGGAATGGAACTAGCTAAAACTATATATACTTCTGATGGGAATATACTCCTGAGTGCAGGGATGCGTTTGAAGTCTAGTTATATAAAGAGATTAAAAGAACTGTATATAACAGAAATGTATATTGAAGATGAAATTAGTAAAGATATATTTGTTGATGATATTATATCTGATGAAATAAGATTTGAAGCAAGAGTTGAAGTCAGAAAGGCAATGGATGGAATAAAGTTGGGAGAAAAGCTAGCAACAAGAGATGTAAGAAATGTTATTAATAATATTGTGGAAGATTTATTCTATAAAGATGAGTTGATGATAAACTTAAAGGATATAAGAAGTAATGATGACTATTTATTTTGCCATAGTGTTAATGTATGCGTTTTGTCAGTAGTTACGGGAATATCGTTGGGTTATAATAAAGAAAAGCTAAGTCAATTAGGAATGAGTGCGATACTCCATGACATAGGAAAAACAAGAGTTCCCTATGAGGTGTTAAATAAGATTGGAAAGCTGACAAATGAAGAGTTTGAGATTATAAAAAAGCATACTACCTATGGTTACGATATACTTAGAGAAAGCGATGATGTAAATGCTTATTCAAAGATTGTTGCGTTAACTCATCATGAAAGATACGATGGAAGAGGATATCCATTAGGTATTTCAGAGAGTCAGATACATGAGTATTCAAAGATAGTAAGTATCGCAGATGTATATGATGCAATGACATCGGATCGAGTTTATAGAAAAAGACTTAAAATCAGCGAAGCTATTGAATATTTGATTGGGTTGAGCAATTATAATTTTGATTACAAGTTAGTAAGAAGCTTTATTGAGCATATAACTGTTTATCCAATTGGGACATGCATTTTATTAAATACTAAGCAAAAGGCCATAATAGTTGACATTAACAAGAAGTTTCCCAACAGACCAATAATAAGAATAGTCACAGATGAAGCTGGAGATATGCTGAAAGAATTTATAGAAATTGATTTGACTAAAAATAATTCACTGGTAATAATTGATGAGATAGAAAATATTTAGATAGTGAAAAGTTTTCACTATCTTTTTTATATGGTAAAATAATATTAATATGAGATTAGGAGGTAGTATCTTGAAACATATTGATTTTAGGTATAATAATTCTTTACTAGACATTTTGGAAGTTGATAACATGGAAAATATAATAGGAAATGTTCATGAATCGCTTTGCAAAAGAGAATGCCAAGGAAGCGAGTTTTTGGGGTGGATTGATTATCCTCTAAGATATGATATAAATGAAGTAAATAAAATATTATTAGTGGCTGAAAAAATAAAGAATAACTCAGATATTTTAATAGTTATCGGCATCGGAGGATCATATTTAGGTGCTAGAGCAGCAATTGAATTCACCAATAATATTTTCTCTAATTATTTAAATAACCAAGAAATCAAAAAAACCAAGGTTTTCTTTGCAGGAAACAATTTAAGTGCTAATTATATTGCTCAATTGATCGAGGTCATTAAGGATAAAAATTTTAGTTTATGTGTAATATCTAAATCTGGTAAGACAACTGAACCTGCTATTGCATTTAGAGTATTTAAAAAGCTCCTGGAAAGAAAGTATGGCAAGCAGGAAGCTTCAAAAAGGATAATCGCCATTACTGATGCCAAAGAAGGTGCTCTTAGAGATTTGGCAAATGAAGAAGGATATATTTCCTTTTCTATTCCAAATGATATAGGAGGTAGATACTCTGTTCTTACTCCTGTGGGACTTTTTCCTATGGCTGTTGCAGGAATAGATATAAAGGAAGTTTTAAAAGGTGCCAAGGATGCATGTATTGAGTACGATAATCCAAATCTAAGAGAAAATAAATGTTATCAATATGCTGCACTAAGAAATATATTAAGCAGAAAAGGCAAAGATATAGAAGTCCTAGGATATTTTGAGCCAGCTTTTCAATACTTTGCTGAATGGTGGAAGCAGTTATATGGAGAAAGTGAATGTAAGGAAGGGAAGGGCACTTTCCCAGCATCGCTTTTATACACAACAGATTTGCACTCCATGGGACAGCTTATGCAAGAAGGAAGAAGAAATATGTTCGAAACAATAATAAAGTTTAATAAAATTGATTCTAATATGATAGTAGAAGAAGAGAAAGAAAACATAGATGGCTTAAATTACTTGAGTGGAAAAACAATAGATTATATAAATAATATAGCTCTCGAAGCCACTTGCGCTGCACATAGAGAGGGTGGGGTGCCTATTTTAGAAATAGATGTACCAGAGTTTAATGCTTACAGTTTTGGGCAACTTGTATATTTCTTTCAGAAGTCTTGTGCTGTTAGCTGCTGTTTATTGGATGTAAATCCTTTCACACAACCTGGAGTAGAAGCATACAAGAAAAATATGTTTGATTTGCTGCGAAAGGCATGAGGTGTTTATATTGACGAAACACAAGTTGATAATCGACCATATAAAAGGATTAAAACCAGGAACAAAGATTTCTGTAAGAAAGATCGCTCAAGACCTTAATGTAAGCGAGGGAACATCTTATAGAGCAATAAAAGAGGCAGAAAACATTAATATCGTAAGCACTTCAGCAAGAGTTGGAACAGTTAGAATTGAGCTTCCTAAAAAGAAGGAAATTGAAAAGCTGACATATAAAGAAGTTGCTAATATTACAGATGGAACTATACTTGGAGGCCATGAAGGGCTGAATCTAGCTTTGAACAAATTTGTAATTGGCGCAATGACAATAGATGCTATGGAAAAATATATTTCACCTAGCGATATATTGATAGTTGGCAATCGAGAGGATGTACAACTTAGGGCATTAGAAAAAGGCTGCGCAGTTTTAATATCAGGAGGCTTTGGGTGCAGTGCAAAAGTAAAAGAATTAAGTGAAATAAAAGACTTGCCTGTAATATCGTCTAGCTATGATACATTTACTATAGCTAGTCTTATCAATAAAGCTTTTTCAGAAAAGCTTATAAAAAAGGACATCGTATTAGTCAAAGATATCATGATAAAGAATCCTTACTATATGCTATCTACAGACGCAGTAAGGGATTGGAAAAATATGGTAAAGGACTCCTCTCATAGTAGATTTCCAGTTATAAATGAATTAAAAAGAGTTGTTGGAATGGTAACTAGCAAAGATGTTGCAAATGTAAATGATGATGAAACAATTGACAAAGTTATGACAAAAGAGCCAATATCCATCAGTCCAGATAGCCCAGTGGCATACGCTTCTCAAATAATGATATGGGAGGGCATTGAGCTAATTCCTGTAGAGGATAATGATGTTTTGGTGGGTGTGCTCAGCCGTCAGGATGTTATTAAAGTGTTGCAATATTCTAATAACCAACCTCAAAATGGTGAAACCATAGAAAGCTTGATTTTAAGCGGTTTCACAATAGAAAGAACAAAAAAAGGTTTAAAGATCAATGGAAAGATACCTGAAACAATGAGAAGTAATTTTGGCACTGTTAGTTGCGGTTCTATTTCTATTCTTATGCTATTGGCAGCTTCAGAAGCTGTAAGAAAACATAAAAATGTTGAAATATTGACGGATAGTGTAAGTATATATTATATAAAACCTGCTCAATTCAATGAAGTGATAGAAATAGAGTCAGTAATCATTGATTCAGGAAGAAAAAACTGTAAAGTTGAGTTGCTAGCATTAAGTGGTGAAGATATTATTGCTAAGGGAATTATATCAGTTAAAATCCAGAAGAAGAACGCTGGAGGGATATGATGAGTAAATTTGTGCATTTGCATGTTCATACTGAATATAGCTTGCTTGATGGCGCAGGACGAGTCGAGAAGCTTGTGCAAAAGGCCAAAGAGCTAGGCATGGAATCTATTGCAATTACTGACCATGGAGTAATGTATGGTGTAGTAGACTTTTATAAACATGCCACAAAGCATGGACTAAAACCTATAATTGGCTGTGAAGTATATGTAGCAGCCAGAGGGATGAAAGACAAAGATCCAAAGCTTGACAGCAGTCAATATCATTTGGTACTTCTTGTTAAAGATGAAGCAGGCTATCAAAATCTTATAAAACTGGTTTCTCACGCTTTTATTGAAGGCTTTTATTATAAACCAAGAGTTGATATAGAAGAGCTAAAAAAGTATTCAGGTGGATTAATTGCTTTGAGTGCCTGTTTAGCAGGTGAGATCCCAAGGCTTCTTATGGATGGGAATTATGAAGCAGCAAAGAGTGCTGCTTTAAGATATAGGGATATTTTTGGAGAAGGAAACTTTTACTTAGAAGTGCAAGATCATGGGATAAGAGAGCAAGCTCAAACAAATCCAGATATAATTAGAATTTCCAGAGAAACTGGCATAAAGCTAGTTGCTACAAATGATGTGCATTATATAGAAAAGACCGATGCAAAAGCGCATGATACTTTACTTTGCATACAAACTGGTAAAAATGTTGAAGATGAAGGCAGGATGAAGTTTCAAGGAGAAGAGTTTTATCTTAAATCTCCTGAGGAAATGGGACAATTATTTAAATACCTGCCTGAATCCATAGAAAATACTGAAGAGGTCGCGAAGAAGTGCAATATGAACTTTGAGTTTGGTAAGGTACATCTTCCACAATTTGATGTGCCTGAGGGGTATACTTCAGATACCTATTTAAGGCATCTTACCTTTGAAGGTTTAAAGAAAAAATATAAAAATGTTACAGAAGAGATCAATGAGAGAGCAGAGTATGAGCTTTCTATCATAACAAGAATGGGATATGCGGACTATTATTTAATCGTTTGGGACTATGTAAAATATGCAAAAGATAATAGGATAATGGTAGGTCCAGGAAGAGGATCCGGAGCTGGAAGTATTGTTGCATATAGCGTTGGAATTACGGATATAGACCCTATTAAATACAATTTAATTTTTGAAAGATTTTTAAATCCTGAAAGAATAAGCATGCCTGATTTTGATATAGATTTTTGCTATGAAAGAAGACAAGAAGTAATTGATTACGTTGTAAGGAAGTATGGCAAAGAAAGAGTGGCACAAATAGTAACCTTTGGAACCATGGCAGCAAGAGGGGCCATAAGAGATGTAGGCAGGGCACTTAATATGAGCTATGCAGAAGTAGATATCATTGCAAAGCTTATACCATTTGAACTTGGAATGACAATCACTAGAGCTTTGGAAGTTAGCCAAGAACTAGAGAAAGCTTATGAAGGCGACTCGAGGGTAAAGTACCTAATAGATATGTCAAAAGCTGTTGAGGGAATGCCCAGACATACTTCTACGCATGCAGCTGGCGTTGTTATATCAAAAAAAGATGTTACTGAATATGTGCCGCTTCAGACAAATGATAATGTCATAACCACTCAATATACAATGGGTACCTTAGAAGAATTAGGTCTTTTAAAAATGGACTTTCTTGGACTTAGAACTCTTACAGTTATAAGAGATACCTTGGAATTAATAAAAGAACAAGGGCTGGAAGTACCTGATATTGAAAACTTGAATGATAATGATGAAAGTGTGTACAGAATGATATCTAATGGTGAGACTTATGGCGTATTTCAACTAGAAAGTAACGGAATGACTCAATTTATGAAGGATTTAAAGCCAAGTTGTATTGAGGATATCATTGCAGGAATTTCTTTATATAGACCAGGACCCATGGATCAGATTCCTAGATATCTAAAATATAAACATAATCCAGATATCATAAAATACATGGATCCTAAACTTGAACATATATTGGATGTTACTTATGGCTGTATCATATATCAGGAACAGGTAATGCAAGTTGTAACAGATCTTGCAGGCTATTCTATGGGAAGAGCAGATCTTGTGAGAAGAGTCATGAGCAAAAAGAAAATTGAGATTATGGCCAAAGAAAGAGAAAACTTCATTAACGGCATAACTGATGAATGTGGAGTGGTTTTAGTTCCAGGCTGTGTAAGAAATGGGATTAAAGCTGAAGTTGCTGAAAAGATATTTGATGAACTAGCTGAATTCGCTAAATATGGCTTCAATAAGTCTCATGCAGCTGCATATGCCGTCATCGGGTATCAAACAGCGTGGTTAAAGTTTTATTATCCAGTACAATTTACAGCAGCGCTCATTACAAGCGTAATGGGTTCTAGTGGTAAAGTGGCAGAATATATAATGGAAGGTAAAAAGAGGGGAATAGAAATATTACCACCTGACATAAACCAAAGCAATCAGAAATTTGCAGTGAAAGATAATAAAATAAGATTTGGATTGGCTGCAGTGAAAAATGTTGGATTAAATGCCATAGATGAAATAATCAGAGCACGTGAAGAAAAAGGAACCTTTGAAAGCCTTTATGACTTTATGAAAAAGGTAGATTTGAGTTCAATAAATAAGAGGGCTATAGAAAGCTTAATTAAGTGCGGTGCTTTTGATAGTTTAGGCGTATATAGAAGCAGACTTATGGCTGTATATGAAAAGTTAATTGATAGCATTCAACAACAGAAGAAAAAGAATATTGATGGACAAATGTCACTTTTTGATGCTGGAGAAGCTGATACACAGGTTAATGAATTTGCATATCCAGAACTAAATGAATTTGCTAAGAGACAGCTTTTGACTATGGAAAAGGAAATGCTAGGTTTGTATGTAAGTGGGCACCCCTTACAGGATTATGAAGAAAAGCTTAAGAATTCAACGAATATTACTACCGCAGAGCTGATAAAGGACAATTTAGAAGAAGAACTAGTTTTAGAAGAAAATGTTGAATATGATGGTAAAATTGTAAAGATCGGAGGAATAATAGGGTCATTAAAGCTAAAAAGTACAAAATCAAATAATATGATGGCATTTGTTGATCTTGAAGATTTATACGGAAATATTGAGATATTGATTTTCCCCAAAATATATGAAAGATATGCTAATATTATTAAAACAGATCATATTATTATTGTTGAAGGAAGAGTAAGCATAAGAGAAGATGAAGCTCCCAAAATATTGGCTGAAAAGATCACTTCTATAGACAGCAATGTATCAACTATAGAATCACTTGGGAGAAAACTATATATTAAAGTGAATTCTGATGAAAATATAAATATTTTGGATGAGGTAAAAGCTATATTATTGCAAAACAAAGGAACTACTCCTGTATATTTGGTTGATGATAAAGCGGATAATAAAAGGAGTATTATGTTGGCTGATAAGAGCATGTGGGTGACACTTAATGAAGAATTGTTTTTCAATTTAAAAAAGCTTGTTGGCGAAAAGTATGTTGCATTAAAATAATATTAGCAAACTTTAAGGAGGAGCATAATTATGTGGATGGTTGTATACATGGCTCAAGGTAAAAGGCAGGTAGAGAGAATTAGCGAGGCATTGGCCAATGAAGGTGTACTAATTAAGATACAACCTGTAAGCAAGAACACAGATGAGGAAGAAGGCTTTTTTGAAGTGCTTGTACCAGAAGCAGAAGTCGAAGAAGCTCATACAATAATTTATGAGACAGGATTATAAAACAAGCTTAATAATTGGGATTTGAAGGACAAGCAAAAATGCTTTGGAGGGATAATTGTGAAAAATATTGCGCTTTTGACAAGTGGGGGAGACGCACCGGGAATGAATGCAGCAATAAGAGCTGTTGTAAGAACGGGTATAAGCAGAGATTTAAATGTGCTAGGTATAAATAGAGGTTTTTCAGGGTTAATCAATGGAGACATCATTGAAATGAATATGAGTTCAGTTGCAGACATCATACACAGAGGTGGAACCATATTGAAGACAGCAAGAAGCGAAGAGTTCAAGACTGAGGAAGGTCTCAGAAAAGCCTTGAATGTTGCTAGTGTTTTTAAAATAGATGGATTAATCGTTATAGGTGGTGACGGGTCTTTTAAAGGGGCAGAAGAACTATCTGAAAAAGGAATTCCGTGCATAGGGATCCCAGGAACCATTGATAATGATCTCGCTTATACAGACTATTCTATAGGCTTTGATACAGCAGTAAACAATGTACTTGATTCTATAAACAAAATAAGAGACACATCTAACTCACATGAAAGAGTTTCTATAATAGAAGTTATGGGCAGAAATTCTGGTGATATTGCGCTGTATGCAGGACTGGCAGGGGGAGCCGAAACAATAATTGTTCCCGAAATCGCATATTCAATAGATGATATTTGCAAAAGGCTGATTGAGGGTAAAATTAGAAATAAACTATACAGTATCATTATACTATCAGAAGGTGTGGGCAAAGCTGAAGATATTGCTGCAGCCATACATGATAAAGTGAATATTGAAGTTAGAGCTACAATATTAGGTTATATTCAAAGGGGAGGCAATCCTACAGCTTTTGATAGAATACTTGCAAGTCGGCTTGGAGCAAGGGCAGTAGAGCTGCTTATAGAAAACAAATCAAACAGAGTGGTAGGGATTAAGGATAATCATATAATAGATTTACAAATTAAAGAAGCCTTAAGTATTGAAAAGAGATTTCAAATTGAACTTTATGATTTGGCAAAGGTTCTTTCAAATAGTAAAAATTAAACACCATGGAGGTAGAATATGAGAAAAACGAAAATAGTATGTACAATAGGTCCAGCAAGTGAAAGCCTAGAAATATTAACCGAATTGGTAAAGGCAGGAATGAATGTAGCCCGTCTAAACTTCTCTCATGGAAGTCATGCGGAGCATTTGATTAGAATTAATAATATTAAGAAAGTCAGAGAAGAACTGGGCGTTCCTTTAGCCATAATGCTTGATACAAAAGGCCCTGAGGTTAGATTGGGCACCTTTAAAAATGGAAAAGAAGAGTTAGTGAATGGACAAAAATTTACGCTTACCACGGAAAGTATTGTTGGTGATATACACAAAGTAAGCATCACCTATAAAGACCTTCCAAAAGAAGTAAAGCTAGGAACCAAAATATTAATAGCAGATGGATTGATAGAACTTCAGGTTATTGATATTGGTGAAACGGATGTAATTTGTGAAGTGGTAAGTGGCGGTACTGTAGGAGATAAAAAAAATGTGAACATACCAGGTGCAACATCTAAGCTTCCTGCTATTACAGAAAACGATGTTTCAGATTTATTGTTTGGAATAAAAAATGATGTAGATTTTATTGCTGCTTCTTTTATAAGAAAAGCAGCAGATGTTTTAGAAATAAGAAGAATACTAGAAAGTAAAAAGGCAATGAATATTAAAATCATATCAAAGATTGAAAACCAAGAAGGCGTAGATAACAGTGATGAGATATTAAGAGTTTCTGATGGCCTTATGGTTGCAAGGGGCGACTTAGGAGTAGAGATAGCTACTGAAGAAATACCCTTTGTACAGAAGGATTTAATAAAGAAGTGTAACAAGTTAGGGAAACCTGTAATTACGGCTACTCAAATGCTTGACTCCATGATTAGAAATCCAAGACCAACGAGAGCTGAAGTCACAGATGTTGCCAATGCAATACTAGATGGAACAGACGCAATCATGCTTTCGGGCGAAACAGCCGCAGGAAAATTCCCTGTTGATTCAGTGAAGACCATGGCAACAATAGCCAAGAGAACAGAAATGAAATACAGTTATGGAAAAGACTTAGATACTTCTTTAGAATCGAATATTACAATTACTAATGCCATAAGCCATGCAACTTGCACAACTTCAATAGATTTGTGTGCAACAGCAATTATTACACCTACTAAAACTGGAACAACAGCAAGGGCAGTTTCAAAGTTTAGACCCAAGGCCCCTATTTTGGCAGCAACACCAGATGAAAAAACATGTAGAACACTGAACCTTTGCTTTGGAGTATATCCAATGATAGTTGATACTACTGATAGCACAGATGAACTTATAGAGATGTCTGTAAATAAAGCAGTGGAATCAGGCTTTGTATGTAGCGGAGATCTTGTTGTGATAACTGCAGGCGTCCCAGTGGGCGTTACTGGATCAACAAACTTGATTAAAGTACATATTGTGGGAGAAATATTGGCAAAAGGTATGGGAATAGGTGACAGAGCTTATGTTGGGAAAGTGTGCATTATAAAGAATTTCAAAGAAGATGTAGATAAGTTTGAAGAAGGCGATATACTTGTGGCTGAGACTACAGATATAGAAACTGTGGGCATTATGGGAAAGGCATCAGCAATAGTAGTAGAAGAAGGCGGGCTAACATCCCATGCTGCAATAGTAGGCCTTGAAATGGGCGTACCTGTTATAGTTGGAGTTTCAAATATTTTAGAAAAATTTAGGGATGGACAAATTGTTACAGTAGATGCAAAGACAGGTGTTATATATAACGGAAAGTCCAGAGCATTGTTAAGATAAAGCAACTAATTTTGAATTTTTGTTTTTATAGAAGACAAACTAGGAGGCACAGATTGAAGACTAGTGAAAGTAAAATAAGAGTGCGATATGCAGAAACTGATAAGATGGGTTTTGTGTATCATGCGAATTATTATATTTGGTTTGAAGTAAGCAGAGCAGATTTTATAAGAATTTCTGGAATTAGTTACAAAGATATGGAAAGTCAGGGAATAGGAATGCCAGTTATAAGCACTGACTGCATATATAATACAGCAGCTCACTACGATGATTTACTTACCATAAAAGCATCTATTGAAGAGCTTACCCCTATAAAAATTAAATTCAAATATCAGGTATTAAGAGATGAAGATAATAAATTAATAGCAGAAGGACATACAGCCCATGTGTTTGTTAAAACCACAGATGGAAAACCAATGAATTTAAAGAAAAAACATGCAGAACTTTATGAGCTGCTATGCGAGTTTTCTAGAAAAGAGGAGATTTGATTTGCAATACGCAATACTAGGAAAAACAGGATTGATGGTTTCAAGGGTAGGTTTTGGTGGAATACCTATACAACAATTAAAGCAAGAAGAAGCCAATGAAATAATTGACAAAGCATTGGAATTAGGGATTAACTTTATTGATAGCGCAAGAGGTTACAATGAAAGTGAAAGGCTGATAGGCAATGCTTTGGTTGGCAAAAGGGAAAAGGTTTATTTAGCATCAAAATCTATGTCTAAAGATAAAGAATCAATGTTAAAAGATGTAGAGGGCTCATTACAAGACTTTAGGACGGGCTATATAGACTTATATCAGCTTCATAATATTACTTCGTTGGAAGAATTACAGAGAGCGATGAAGTCAGACGGAGCACTAACTGCTTTGAAAGAATTAAAGGAAAAAGGGATAGTAAAACATATAGGAATTACAAGTCACAAGCTTGATATAATAGTAAAAGCATTGGAAATTGATGATTTTGAAACTATACAATATCCTTTTAGTGTTATAGAACAGCAAGCAAAAGAATTATTCAATAAAGCTCATGAAATGGGAATAGGAACTATAGCAATGAAGCCATTAGCAGGAGGCTCGTTAGATGATGCCAGAGCCGCCATAAAGTATATCCTAGAAGATTCTAATATGGACTGTGCTATACCTGGTATGGATAGTATTGAGCAAGTAATACAAAATGTTGGTGCCGCCGATGCAATTAAACTAACTAAAGAAGAAAAAGATGAACTAATAAAAAAAGCTTCTGAGCTAGGGCAGACATTTTGCAGAAGATGCGGATACTGTCTACCATGTCCCCAAAGAATAAACATTCCTCTGCTATTTATATTTGAAGGGTATTATACTAGGTATGATTTAGTTGACTGGGCTGTAGAAAGATATAATGGAATGGAAGTAAAAGCAGATGCTTGTATAAAGTGCGGAATATGTGAAAAAAGATGTCCTTATGAGCTTCCAATAAGAGAAATGTTAGAACGAACAAAAAATGTTTTTGCATATGAAAAAAAATAATAAATCAAAGACACATTAATAGTAAATTATGGTATAACATTAAATATATGTGTTAATAATATAGAAAATGGGTAACTGATTCTTTTTTGCACTCCGTAAGGGGTGTATTTTTTTTGTTTTATGAATACCACTAGTAGTTTTATAAGAGAATATTATTAAAAGTATTTTAAGGAGTTTTGGCTTATGAGAAGAGATTGGGTGCAAGAAATACTTCTTTCTGATTATGAAGAGAGGGAGCAAAAATTACATGAATTGATAAAAGGCAAAGAAACGCTTAATATAAACATTGAGGAATCTAATAATTCAACTAGAGGAGAAAAACTTTCAGATAAAATGGCAGATTTTACTGGAAGCTGGAAATTTTTAATTTATTTTAGTATAATCGTATCAACATATATGCTTTTGAATGTGGTGGGATTAATAGAGAGCTTTGATCCATATCCTTTTATATTTTTAAACCTGATTTTAGCTTGTATAGCCTCATTGCAAGCTCCAATGATAATGATGAGTCAAAATAGAGAAGCGAAAAAGGATAGAATAAGAGCGGAAAACGAATACTTGTTAAATTTGAAATCAGAAATTATACTTGAAGATTTGCACATGAAAATTGATGAGCTATTAGATAATCAAAGAAATCTCAAAAAACAGGTTGAAGCTATAAATAATAGGATGGATAACACTAATTTGATAAATTTGGGGGAAGTAAAGTATGGAAAAGAATATTCCAGTAAAGAAAAACACTGATTATATTTTAGAAATAAACGGATTAACCAGTGAAGGACATGGAGTCGGAAAAATTGAGGGCTTTACAGTATTCGTAGAAGGTGCACTACCTGGTGAGAAGATTAAAATAAAAATAGTAAACATAAGAAGCAGCTATGCTTTTGGAAAGCTGTTAGAAATATTAAACAAATCAAAAGAAAGAGTAGAACCGAAATGCTCTATAGTAAACAGGTGTGGCGGTTGTCAGCTTCAACATTTAGACTATCAAGAACAACTAAAATACAAAACACAGCATGTTAGAGATTCAATAGAGCGTATCGGTGGACTTGAAAATATACTAATACATGAAGCCATAGGCATGAATGATCCATGGAGATATAGAAATAAAGCTCAATTTCCGGTAGGCATGGGTGGAGTAATAGGCTTTTATGCAAACCGGTCCCATGACATAATAGATAATCAAAGCTGCTTTATACAGGATGAATTTAATGATAAGATAACAACGCTATTTAAAGAATACATAAAAAAATATGATATTCCAATATATGATGAGTTTTCAGGAAAAGGTTTAATAAGACATATAGTGACGCGAAAAGGGTTTAAAACCGGGGAGATAATGATTTGTATAGTAGTAAATGGAGAAAAGCTACCATTTGAGAGTGAACTTATTGTCAAATTGAGAGAGAATATCCATGGATTAAAGAGTGTAGTGTTAAATAAAAATATGAAAAAAACCAATGTAATTTTAGGAGATAAAAATCGTATAATCTTTGGAGAAGAAGCCATATATGATTATATCGGAGATGTTAAGTTTAAAATCTCTCCATTGTCTTTTTTTCAAGTAAACCCTGTACAGACAGAGGTTCTTTATAATAAAGCCTTAGAATATGCAAACCTAAGTGGTAATGAAACAGTAATCGATGCATACTGCGGAATAGGCACAATATCACTTTTTTTAAGTAAAAAAGCTAAAAAAGTGTATGGGGTAGAAATAGTCACACAGGCCATAGAAAATGCAAAGGAAAATGCAAAAATAAACAAAGTAAATAATGTAGAATTTTTGCTAGGAGAATCAGAAACAGTTATTCCTGAACTATATAAGAAAGGAATAAAAGCAGATGTAGTAGTGGTAGATCCACCAAGAAAAGGCTGTGACGAGAAGCTATTAAACCTATTAGCAGAAATGCAGCCAGAACGAATAGTATACGTGTCCTGCAACCCAGCGACCCTGGCAAGAGATTTAAAGTATTTAGCGAAGTTTGGCTTCATTACCCAGGAGATACAACCAGTTGACATGTTCCCACAGACGGTGCATGTGGAGTGCGTAGTTCTGATGACGCGTAGTGGTTCGGGCGAGAAAAAGTAGGTTTTGACCACAACATATAGTGGTTTTGGTCCGATTTTGGGGCCAAAAAACAGCAAAAATGTCATCTATTTTTGACCGATTTTTTGAGCAATAATATAGATGACATGGACAATTGGAACAAAATATATCACTTAAAGGCTAAGTTGAAGGTCGTAAGAAGACTAATCAGCTTAGCCTTTTTGTCATGAGTTTAATAGGAGGTTTGCCATGAATAACAAAAGAATGATTCTAATACCATCCATATCAAAGTTTCAACATAGCCTTGGAATTAGCGGCAGAAAAATTAATGCAGGCATTTTTATACCAACAAGAAACAACAATCCCAATGCTTCATTACTTGAGTCTGTATTATACCAATTTAAGCACCTTAATATTATCGGCTGGTTCACAAATGAAGTAGGATACCAAAGAGGTGCACATCGACAAAAAAAGTTGAATGAATTGTGTAGTAAGGGTGAAATTGATTTAGTAATTTGTTATACAAAAGAAGACATTGAAAGGTATGAGGTTGACCTGGGAAATTCTGAAAAATCAATTGTTAAATGTGACATTGCGTTTTATTGCATTAAGGAGTGCGTCCTATTGAAAACAGGCAAGCTAATCCCATTGTCATGAATCGTCGAATGGTTTGACTTGTATTCTAACACTGCCAGTGATAGAATAGTGGCAGAAGTGATAGAAACTGATATAAAGGGTGATATTATGAGAATGTATGAAAGCGAAACCATTGAATTAAAAGAAGTCTACACTCCCGAGTTGAAAAAGGAAGTAGTGGCATTTGCAAATACCAACGGTGGCACAATATATATTGGTGTTAAGGACAATGGGGAAATAACTGGTCTTGAAAATGCTGATTTTCTAATGCAGCAAATATCAAATGCTGTACGAGACAGTATTCGTCCAGATATTTCTATGTTTACAAATATCGAGTTGGTAAAAAGAGAAGACAAGAATATTATTAAGATAACAGTTCATCAAGGGACAAAAAAGCCTTATTATCTATCAGATAAAGGGTTAAAACCGTCTGGTGTCTATGTTAGAAGTGGAACGACCTCTGCGCCTGCATCTGAAGATGCTATCCGTATGATGATTAAAATGACCGATGGAGATTCCTATGAAAATAATCGATCACTCATTCAAGAATTGACTTTTACGAGCTTAAATAGAGAAATGACACTCAGACAACTGGAAATATCGCAGGTTCAGATGAAAAACTTAGGGATCCTTACTGGGGACGATATTTATACAAACATGGGATTACTGGTTTCAGATCAGTGTAAGCATTCCGTTAAATTTGCTGTTTTTCAAGGGACAGACAAATTGGTATTCAAAGATCGAAAGGAACTTACCGGCTCTTTATTTGATCAGCTCACTGATGCATTTAAAACCATAGATTTTTATAATAGAACGAAGGCTACCTTTCATGATTTGCTACGCACAGACGAAAGAGATTACCCAGAAGATGCTATACGCGAGGCGTTACTCAATGCTGTTGTCCACAGAGAATATGCCTTTAGCGGGAGTACAATTATAAATCTCTATTCAGACCGCTTAGAAATCATTTCACTAGGGGGATTAGTCTCAGGAATGTCCATGGAAGCAGCAATGCTTGGTGCATCGCAACCGAGGAATGAAAAACTTGCTAGCCTGTTTTATAGAATGAAACTAATCGAAGCATATGGAACTGGTATAAGTAAGATCATCAGTTGTTATAAAGGACTACCTGTTCAGCCTAAGTTTGAAAATGTTGAAGGTGCATTTAGGGTTATTCTACCTAACACTCATACACAATCGCTAAGCGCAGAGGAAGAAAAGTATTTACCAGTGCTCAGATTGTTTGAAAATCAAAAGGAAATCACCCGTAGTGATGTTGAAGAAGCTCTTGGGGTGGGAACGACCCATGCGGTTAATACGCTTAAAGAGATGATTTCCAAAGAGCTAATTAAAAAAGTAGGTAGAGGCAGATTGACGAGATATGTGGTGAAGTAGTATTTGTATTTACAATTTTTTATAATCCATACGGAAAAAACTCTGGGTTTGTTTTATATTGCAGTTGCGAATTAATGAAAAAGTTTGAATTAGAAGGCGGGAGGGACAATCGTGGATGAGTTGTTAAAAATACATCTTTTTCAGCAAGATTTCATAATAGATAATATTACATGTAAACCAGTATTGCAGTTGTACATTTTTATAAAAGACCAACGTTATGCAAGAATACTTCTATTGCACAACAAAATGAATATTAAAGAAATGATCTTGCTGGCTTTGGATTCAGATAACAAAAAGATTGTACCAATACCTCTTAATATGATTAATAAGGTGATAAGGGCAATAAAGCATGTGCCTTTTCCAGATAAACTTAGTGAATTTGTTAAAGGATTATCTGAAAGGGAGTATAAAGCTATAATAGGTGCACGGTTTATTAAGTTATCAAATAACATAACAGCACTGGTTAGCTCTACAACTTCAGTCACAATCGAAGCATGCATTGAATTGGAACTGTCACCAAATGAACGAATAGCACCAAGCAATTTTGTGTTTGCTGCATTTGATGGTATAAATACAAACATTTACTTCGAACTAGATAATGAAAACATCGAGAAGAATAAAGCTTGGGGTATACTGTAAAAAATTTGCTTTTATTTAAATAATGAGTATATTGGTGAATACTACACGCAAAATAACACATTAGTTAACGAAAAAACAGTATCTTTCTTGTGCAAAACAAAAGCAAATTTGATCCTAAATAGCCGAATACTAGCAGGGATGCAGGTTGAGGGTGTCGATATTTTTGAAATAAGCGATTTTATAGTTTCTTCAGCAGGATTATTTAACTCTATTTCTCTTCCAGATGGATATAAGCAGACTCAAAGCTGGTATACGATTATTATCCCTATTATTGGTTTGCAGATTCCAGGCGAATTTGGGATTGGGGGTATTGAATTTTGTACCAAATGTAATGATGAAATAAAGCGGGCAATCGAATACAACAAGAGCTTCGATGATTTTGAAGTCTTTGCACTTGTACACATTAATAGTGAAAAAATGTATTCAGCGTTGGTAGCCGCAAGAAGACAGATTGAGCAATCCATCGATTTACTCATTAGTATTCTTAAAGATGATAGCTTGTTTAGTACTCATTCTTTAGGTAAGCATATCTCTGAGAGATGCATTGACAATTTTCAGAGTAAAGTCAGTCTGTCACCACTCGTTTATATTGAATCGCCTTTCAACAACAAACGCTTATTTTGCAATCTTACAGAGTCAGTTGACAACTCCAATTTGCTAGTTACCGAACAATTTTTACAACATAAAGTCGAGCTTGAAAAGGCTGAATTATTGCTTCTGAAAGCAAATGGAACAAATGATAAAGAGATCACGCCACTCTTTAATTCACTAAAATGGATAAGAAAAGCTTGGGATACAAATGATTTTGAAGATAAAATAATTAATTGTATTATTGCGTTGGAATTCATGGTTTCAAAAGAGCCTAATGTTGTAATGATGGGTAAGTCTGTTCGAAAAAGTTGCGCAGAGGCTATTGGTGCTGTTATCCAAGAATCCCATAAAGATGACCCTAATAAAGAGGAATACTTGAAAAAAATCATAGAGAAGTTTCACAGAGCCTATACTGAAACCCCATTTATGTTAAAGCTAACCAATCTAATCGGCAAGCTCAGTATCCCAGTTTCGGAAGATGAGTTGCGATTAATTAAATCAGCTCGTACACAGCGAAATGAAATCATCCACGGTAAAAATGATATATTACTGCCAACAGATGAAACATATAAACTGTGTGAATGTATTAGTAGGATTGCTTTCTATAAGATAAATTCTTTGGAGGTATAGCATGAGTATATTAGAGAAATGCGAAAAAATTGGAATAGAACTTCGAAGAACAAAAGAAGGACGATCAACAACTGAGCTTCTCAACAAAGTCAACGAAAATCCTCAAGAATTGACTGTCGAGCTGTTTAAACTAATAAATCATCATTATGTAAAAATCCACTTTTTTTCGGTGTCACACGCGATAGATATATTCAAGGGAAATACTGAAAACAGAATCATAGGGGAACTTGTAAAGAGAATTTTAGGTATTGATGGTTTGGAACAGTTTGGGAAAGCCAATATTCCAATTGGAAAGTTTACTGATAAACTAAGCGTTATGTCATTCAATAATTCTGTAAAATATCAACTCCCGACTGAAATCACTGCTACTCCCGAATTAATAAGATTATCAAACTCACTAACAGTCGAATGTCAAAGACTTAATTTAGTACAAAAATTTTTTAGAGAGTATTATACTGATCCTCGTTTTAGTGAGGCGGTTAAGCGATTTGATGAATTGAAAGGAATGGAACCCATATTACCTTATAGCAAAGAAGATAGAAAAATCCTAAAAACTCCCAAAAACGAATATCTTGAAACAAAAATCGACTTAATATATTTCTTTGTTAGCACACTAACATACATAAAATGTATGATTTTTGATTCTTTCTACGACAATATATTTGAAGTTTACGAAACAAAGGATGTACTTACCTTAAAAGAAAAACCTTTAGATGGATGCAGGTTTGTTCAAATAGTTATGAATCCAAATGAGAAAACTTTCGGTGCTAATACAGGGTGGATACTAAAATTGCATAGCACAGACAATACAATCGTATATGGGCAGATATTTAGTAAGCAAATGAAGTTTACGCAAAACAAATGCATTATTACTGTAAAGGCACTTGTTCATGATATTCTATAATATTAGGTTGCAATGGATTAATGAATACAAGCTTTACGTAAGGTTTCTAGATAATAGAGCGTAAGCTACTCGACCGACCCTTGAAGCGATAATAATGATGACATAATATTTATGCAACAGAATGCAGAATATGCGTATGAAACGACCCTTAATGTTAAAAAAAGTATAAATATACATTTGAAATGCATAAAAACGGTAGATATGTTTCCGCACACGGGGCACGTTGAGTGTGTAGTGTTGATGTCACGCAAAGATAAATAAATAGGCCCAAAGGCTCAAATCAAAGGTTTCCAGACTTTCGGTAATAATCGCCGATTGCTGGAAACCTTTCTTTTTTGTCTTTTAAAAGTAGTGTAGGCCTTTAAAGAATTGTTAGGTTGGGGCTACAGAACAGATTTTTGTCCTGCGAGTTAAGGTAACTGCTGTTTTTGCCTAGGGTTGAAACTATAGAACTGTTGTTTAAAAAAGTCTAGAATACATAAAAAGCTTTAAAAGGAAGAATTCGTCACATCGTCTCCACCAAAAGTAATACCATCTATTGATAAAAAGTATTTTGTCATTAGATGGTTTTATTTTGCCCTATAAAGGCTTGAAACAAGCGATTCCCGGAGATTTTCGGGGGTCGCTTGTTTCAGTTTTTGGCAATCTGTATTTGATGTTTTCATCACTCACCGATGTCTGAAGCCGTGAGTATGGTTTATAATCGTTTGACTTTTGGTCGAGGTGTGCATTTTTATAGAATATCGTTGAACAATAGTAGAGTCGTTGAACATTATTATTCTTTGCTTTCAATATCTTTCAGCGTCTTGCCATCAGCGGTTACCCACATAATCAGTCCGTTGGCGCTGGCATAGGTTACAAAGCCTGCAGCTGAAGATGGACTCTTAAACAAAGTATCTTCTAACAGCACATTATTTTTGTTAATCCTATCCGAATATTGTTCGCGCAGGTGCAGGATGGTTTCCGGACAACTTTTAGTTGGAGTTGCTGAAACTGCGCACCCCTTAAGAACGACAAAACCTTCAGTAGTTATTCGCCCTGTTGCGTTCGCTTTCGCTGTTTTTAGGTAAAGTATCGGCTCTTCGTCAGTTTTCATGGGTTCACTTGCCAATGCTGTGGCCTTCGCAACTAAAGGATCAAATAGCTTATGCCCAAACGTGCCCATAACGATTTTGGCGTAATCGATAAACTCCTCCAGTTCGCTTTCTTTTTCTTCTGTGACATTACCAGATGTGGGGTCATTCCCGTTCTTGACGAGATATCGCTTGGCTTCCGTAGCCAAGTTGCAGAAACGGTTTTCAAGATAACTTATTTCTGTTGGTCCGAAAGAGTTGTTTGAAGTCGTAAAGACTACTGCCTCAGTCCAATAATCTTTGTTAGGGTTACGTTTGTGCTCTTGTAAACGGTAGAGTATGCCTTCGCCGTTCTTTCTGGCTCCAGCTTGGCCGATATAAGCAACATTATCTCCGGTCTGATCAGATGTGCCAAACAGAAAATAAACACCACTTTGCTTTAGATCGTCACGTTCCTTGCACTTGTCGAGTTCGATGCGCGGTATCTTATAGGCCACACCGGTCCAATTAGCCAAAGTACATTTGATACGCCCACTTGCGGTCCCTTCCATCAAAAATAGATTAATACTCTTTCCACGAGTTGTCATATCTATACCTCCAGCATCAATTGATCTGGCTTCACTCGGTTTTTCATCAGGTATATGAAACTGGACTGCAAACGAACTTCGTCATGAGCAATTAAGGCATAGACCCATGGTTTGCCTCCGTTATCAGCATTCCACTCAGATACCGCGCGACAATACTCAATTGCTGCAACTGCCTTTTCCTTGACAGCGTCACTGTTTATTTCGTTCGAGGCCTTTGTTTCTACCATATAGATGGTGTCTGCGGTTTCTACTACGAAATCTGGTTCATATTTGGATGCACCTCCAGGCCCATAGTAAATGTTAAATTGTTTTGGGCTAGGGCGTAACCATTTCAATACAGCAGAATCGTTTTCGAGGACTATAGCAAATACGCGTTCCGTATTGCTATCAAACTTATATAAAGTATGGCATGCTTTATCAAAGCCTTTAAAAACCTTTGTTTTCACTTCCGAGGCGGGCATATCAGCACGCAAATTATAAATATCATCTGACTTGAATTTTCCGCCAAAACTAGATTCGATCCTCGAAAAAGGTCTCATCTCAGAAGCACGATAAATGGATTCCTCTTTATAAAAGTGCTGGTTCATCTGAATATAAATAATATCAGCAAGACTCCGTTGGCGATCTCGCATCACTTTTTCCGTTTCGTCAGGGCTTAAGTACGACAAAAAATGCCTTTTAGCGTCAGATATAAGAGAGTAAATGAGATTTGCGCTATTACTATAATCTACGTTGTCGTGAACAATAATATGGCGAACAACCTCATTCTCGACAGTATCTGCTTTCGGAAATAGAGCAAATTCCGTTTCATACTCAAAGGTTTCCCCCCCGGCTTGAAGCTCTGTTCCTATAAGTGTGTCATCAGACGGATGCCATCCTAAACTCCTGGTATCCAAAGTAAAATCAAAAAAACCGTGTTTAACCTCTGTAAAAGGCTGCACAACCCCTTGTGGGATGGGTATAACTTTGTCTGTTAGTGTTTGAACGCAAGTTTCAATAGCAGCACCAACTACAGCTACTAAATCTTCAGATTTGAGCTCTAAAGTTGGAAATTGACGAATTGTTTCACCAACTATGCTAGCGTGAACAACCCTCATGATTTCTTCGTCTTTTGTTGCATCAAATGTTTTTACTTGTTTACCAAGTTCGGCTACAGTTTTTGAAGCAAGTTGGGCAATGAATTGAGCTACTTGTACAGTCTGCTCCGGGGTGTTGCTATTAATGCAAATCTCACTCGCTGTTTCGCGAAACGTGAAAGCGAGCTGTTCAGTAAAACTTGAGGATTGGGTTAATTCATCATAAGAAGTAGGTAGTTCTAATGTCTCGCGTTGCTCTTCATTTTTCGTTTCATTTGGGTCAATATAATAAACTCGCCGGACCAATGAATCGGGGTTATTAGCAAGCCGCACAATGTCTTCATATCGATCATGACTTATAATTGAAAGACGGTCTATTTCATCTACATCTGTTCTCTGTCCATAGGGTAAACGAAGACCGCGTCCAATAGTTTGCTCAGTTAGAGTTTCTGATGCTGATGCGCGCAGAGGAATTATTGTATAAAGATTGGTTACATCCCAGCCTTCCTTGAGCATATTTACATGGATAACGATTTCGATTCGGTTGTCTGGATTCTCCAGTGATAGAAGAAGTTCAATGTTTTCATCTTTTTCAGCACCTCGTTGTGCAGAATTAATTTCCAACACTTTGTCCTTATAATAACCACGGAAAAAGTTTGGCGAAGTCAGATATTCTCGAATCTGACGAGAATGGTCCGTGTCTTTGGCAACGACCAAGACAAATGGCTTAACAATCGATTTTCCTGTACTACGAGCATATACATCCAAACGACTTTTTGTCTCCTCGTGCAAACGAATACCATCGTTAAGCTTCTCGTGGTCTAGCTGCTCTGGCGTGTATTCTTCTGGTCGAAAATCTTTTCGGGTGAATACGGCAGGTACTTTAACGTACAGACCGTCGTTTAAAGCATGAGCTAGCGAATATTCATATACAACATTTTTAAAGTTGATCTTCCGAACACCTTTTTGTATTTGAGGTGTAGCGGTGAGCTCCACGCCTAATACCGGCTTTAACTCATTGATAACATCAAAACTGCGGTCGGCGTGATAATGGTGACTTTCATCCATAAGGACACAAAGGTCAGGTAAGTTTTGTAAGTATGAGAAATATGACTCGCCTAAAACTTCGTTTAGCCGTCTAATCCGGGCAGGCTTGCCATCCGCTGTCTTGCTTTCAGAGTTAAGCTTTGAGATATTGAAAACGTTGATAATAACATCACTTACTCCGAATTTACCTTGTCGGAAATCGGAATAGTTATCTCCATCGATGATACGCGGAGGTGTTACAAATTTATCAAGACCTGCAAAAACATATTTTGCGAAGGAGGGTTCACCTAAATCTTTTTTTAACTTCTCATAAATAGTGAGATTAGGTGCCATCACAAAGAAATTATTGATGCCTTTTTCATAGTGCAAATATGCAATAAAAGCACCCATTAAACGAGTTTTTCCAATGCCTGTGGCAAGTGCAAAACATATCGATGGAAAATCGCGTTCGAAAGAAATCAGCGTCGGAAAAAGTTCCCTGATATATTTCAATTCGCTCTCCAAATCTGGATTTTTTAAAAGTGAGAGTATATCACATATCTGCTGAAACCGCTCAAGGCTTTCAATTTGCGGAGGGCGAAGTGCAAGACTAACACGAATTTGTTTAGCATTCCGTTTCAAATTCACCATTCTCATCCTCCTCAAATTCTGAAACATCCACAATATTTAGGTTGTAATTGTTCACGCCATATTCGCACCTGGAAAGCACGGACTGTGGTATTTTTTTAACAGTAATATTATCGTATCGTCTGCCAAGACCTATGTCGAAAGCCGGAGCACAAATTACCAGTGTTTCAAAATCTGCAACTTCACGAGCGATTTCGTCTAGCTCTTTAGCAGTAAAGTATTGGGTTGTGATATAAATGTAGCTGTTGCCTTGCGCTTTACCTTGTTTCCAGAATACCTCGGTATCAGGAGAGTATAAAAAGCCGTTCAACTTTGCGACTGCTGCAACCAACATTTCGGGATTGTACTGGTCAGAGAAGACGGGGTTCCCGAAGCTGTCTTTAACAATAAGTGTTGGTGCTAGTTCATAGAACTTAAAACCGCCACCTCCCAGCCAATTCATAGCTTTGGAGATTCCGCCCTGCTCACCGTCCACAACCGCTTTCAGGCGCGGCAGGCAATGGGTGTAGCAGTGTTCACCGAGTTCAATGCCAATGTATCGCCTGCCTGTCTTTTGGGCAACTGCCGCTGTTGTACCAGAGCCCAGGAAACTGTCAAGTACGAGGTCGCCCTCTGACGTTGTCATATCAAATATCCGACTTATTAGTGCTTCGGGCTTTTTCCCATTTGGGAAAACAACGCCACCTTCTTTAGTTAGATTGTTAATACTTGAAGTGAAATCCCAATATGTTCCTTGTAAATCTTTCTTATACAGCACGCCATCGATTGTCTCACTAAGATCTCTTAACCAAGCAAATAATCGACACTTTTCGCCTTTGTAAAACTGTTCATATAATTTCCCTTTGTTTCTCCCAGTTTTCGGTACATATTCTATAGACAATATATCCTCAGAAACGGAGAATAGTTTTTTTGCTTCATTTACGCGCGTGCGTATTGATGATTGTGCATCTTTTGCTTCGAAAATACGATGACCATATTTATAATAAACATCTTTCTCGGTAATCCCTTCTTCTCTAATCAATTGGTTGACAGATTTTACGATGGCATTCAAACGGGCAAAGACTTTGATTTCATTTCCATCTCCGTCAGCTGTAGATCCAACATATCTTTTTTCACCTTCATCAACCAAAACTGAAGTATAATGCCAATTTTTACCCTCCGTGCGATATTGCTCTACTACTGAATGCATTTCTGTATAATCATATGCCCCAGTAAAAGTAGGTAGCATGTCATAATTCTTCGCATATACTAATATGAACTCGCAGTTCTTTTTTAATTTCTTATCTTCGCCGCCGCCAGAAGCCCCAGCGTTATTCTTCATATTGACAGAAATCATATTCACGAAGTTGTTTCGGCCAAATACTTCATCACAAATGACTTTAAGATAGGCTTGTTCCTCATCGTTAATCTGAATCCATATGCTTCCGTCTTCTCTAAGTAGATTTCGAAGAGTACCAAGCCTTGGCATCATTTTAGATAGCCAACGAGAGTGTTCAATATAGTCGTCATAATGCTCATTCATAGCATCAATATTATATGGTGGGTCGATATAGATACATTTAACTCGTCCGGCAAACTCCTGCTCCAACGCTTTGAGTGCTAATAAGTTATCTCCGTGAATAAGCATATTATCTGCATTAGGATCGCCGTAGTCCTTTGAAGGATCGTGTAACAGTATGCGAGGTTCCACTCTCGGTTCGTTACCCTTTCCAATCCATGTCAATTCAAGTCTTTGCATTGTGTATCCCTCCGTATTTTTAAACTATCTCAAAGGAGACGGTCATAATGTGTTCTAATGATGATCCACCTTCCAGTTTAGAGCGAATTTCATCCTGTAGGCGTTCATTTTGTGTATCGATTTCGTCTTCGCGATCATAAATATCGCGCCGTATTTTCTTGCGCTTTTCCTCCAGGCGACTGACTTCTGCTTTCATTTCAAGCATTTCGGCCAAGGGCTTATCGGTGCTAGCTTTGAAAAGACGCTTCTTCTCGGTGATCACTTTATTCAGGTCTTTCAGTTCCTGCTGCAGTCCGTCCTTGAGGTCTTCGCTGAAGGCATCCAATTTGGCACATTCTGCAAGAAAGTATTCTTTGTTAATGCGTTCTATTTCGGATTTCTGCTTTTCAGTGTTGGCTTGACGCAATGCGTCCACCTCTTCAACTTTTGAGACTGCTTCCCCGATGATTGTTGCGGGGAGCTCCATAATGCGATTCACCATATCATTATCTACTTCGGTTCCATCTTCGGTAACCACAGAAAAGATAAGGTGTTCCTCAATATCGAAACCATGATATATCAATTTATCCACCGAAAGTATGCCTCGAAGGTTCGGATGGTTTTCCAAGAAACTGATGTGGTGTTCCTGAGAATTTTTATGATCAAAGCGAATCGCTATTGACGGTAGTGGTGTTGACATAGCTTGGGATAGCCATTCTTGGCACATTGGATCATCACGTCTCAGAAAAATGTCACCTTGCAGCTCTGCATCTTTCCATTGGACATTGTAAGTCTCTGTTGAGCCGTTCACTTGGTAGGAAAAACGCCCTTGTTCAAGAGGATTTACCCTTCCCGCGCCCTTCATAATGAAAAAGTTGGATAGCCATCGGCTGAACTTATCCAGTCCAGCAAGGGTGTCTGCCTGGCAACCCTTAAGTCGTGCGGCGACCTCTTCGTCGAAATTTTCGAGTATAGACTGCCGTGCAGCCATAATCGTCTCGTTGATGCGCTCGGACAGTTCTTCTTGGAGTTGATCAAATTCCCCTTGTATTTCCTCAGTGGATTTACAAGTTTGGTATATTTCTGCAATGCGTTTTTCAAAATCAATGCCGGACTCAATAGAACCCAGCACTTCATCAGAGGAACCAAACAAGCCACTGAATAAGCGGAATTTCTGATCAAGAATCTCATAGACACGAACATCGGCAGCATTTTTTCTATTTAAGAAGTTAATAACGACCACATCGTTTTTCTGCCCGTAACGATGACAGCGGCCGATACGCTGTTCAATGCGTTGAGGGTTCCAGGGCAGGTCATAATTAACTATCAAACTGCAGAACTGAAGATTAATACCTTCTGCTGCAGCTTCAGTTCCAATCAGTATACTTGCTCTATCGCGAAATTCCTCAACAACAGCAGCTTTTAAATCAGCCTGACGTGAGCCCGAAAGGATACCGTCACTCTTATGCCGCTCTTTCCATTCACCATATATGCGCTTAGATATTGCATCATTATTTGAGCCATTCAAAAATACAATGCTATTTGAATAGCCATTGTCAGACAAAAGGTTAAGCAAGTACTCTTGTGTTCGTCGTGATTCCGTAAATATTACAGCTTTTCGTTGGCCTCCGCGCTTTTCTGTTTCATCAAAACCTTTTTGCAGTGCAGTGAGCAAATTGTCACCTTTTGCATTGTTTGTGATACTTCTTGCCAGTTCAGCATATCCTCTTAGTTTTTGGAGTTCATCAGAAACAGCAGCACGGTCTTGCTCAAGGCCAATAATTAGTGAGCCATCAGATTCTTCCTGTTCCTCAAGTAGTTCATCAAAGGTGTCATAATCCTCACCGAATTCGAGTTGTGTATCAAGACCTTTAAGAAGAGCTTCCAGTCGGTGTATTAAGGAGCTCAAAGTGCCAGAGATTGCAAAAGATGAGGAAGCCAGGAGTTTTCTCAATACCAGTGTTATTAGGGTTCGCTGCCCTTGCGGAAGAGCAAAGAGCCTTTCGGTCTGCAAATAAGCAGAAACTTGATTGTATAACTTTTCCTCATCAGCGGTTGGAATATATTCCTGTAATATGGCAATACGACTTGTGTAATTAACATATTCCGTAACTTGCTTGCGCAGAGTGCGTTTGCAAAACTGCTGCAGCCGGGCTTTCAAAGCACGATTCCTGATCTCCTCATTAGTAACCGAAACATACATATCACGGAAGGTTCGGGCATCACCAAAAACGTGCTCGTCGATAATACTTACTAAGCCGTACAATTCCATCAGATTGTTTTGGAGAGGAGTTGCAGTAAGCAGTAGTTTTCGTTTCCCCGAAAGTGCTCGCTTAAGGCGAGCTCCAGTTATATTGCTCGATTTATAAACATTTCGAAGACGATGTGCTTCATCTATGATAACGAGATCCCACGGAGTAGCGTGAACTTCGTTCCCTTTTAATGAGGCAAAATTGAACGAACAAATTACCACTTCATCTCTTATCTCAAAAGGATTCAAAACACCAGATTTCTTTGCTTTGTTAAAATTCGTAGATTCGAGAATGGTTGACTTTATGTAGAATTTTTCATCAAGCTCAGCTCGCCATTGTGTTCGCAGTGATGCAGGAACAATTAGTAAAATACGACGTTTACGTTCTGACCAGTGTTGTGCAAGGACCAGACCCGCTTCAATCGTTTTTCCCAACCCGACCTCGTCTGCAAGAAGGGCTCCGTTTGAAAGAGGCGACTTCATAGCGAATAACGCAGCATCAACTTGATGGGGGTTAAGGTCAACTTTCACACCAGACATAGCAGAAGCAAGCCCGTCAATGCTTGATTGTGGGCGTTTAAGCATAATTTGTTCAGCAAAATACCTTGTCTGGTGTGGCGTATATCTATCCATATTGTAATACTCCCATCCCTATTTTTTTGACTCGTCATTCATTTCCATAATGTCAGCGATATCACAGTTAAGTGCTTTGCAAATTTTTTCAAGAATATCGGTGTTCACATTATCATTTTTCCCAAGCTTTGTAATGGAGGCCGAACTAATACCGGCCAGCTTCTGGAGATCTTTTTTTTTCATGTCTTTGTCAATAAGAAGCTTCCATAGCTTTTTATAACTGATAGCCATATCGCTCACCTCGTTCATTTTATCGAATCTGTTCATCAGAAAAAGCATATCAGATAAAAATTGAAATAGCAAGAATAATACTAGCGATCGCAGGAATAATAGTATATTTCTCTTGATTAAATCTATTAGAAGTGATATCTTTATTTAATGGGACTTAATGGGGGAAGATAGCAATGATATTTATCGGTGGAATCCATGGCGTCGGGAAATCATTTTTCTGTGATAAAGTCAAATCAGAGTTATCTATTTTCGCGTTTTCTGCAAGTGAATTGATCGCAGAACTCAAAAAAACTTATTTTTCAAGTAACAAGCTGATTCCTGACATCGATGATAATCAACTACATCTCTTATCCGCAATCAGTGATTTGAACTCGCTAGGTAAACAATATCTCCTGGACGGCCATTTCTGCCTGCTTAATGCGGAAGGTCAAGTAACGCGTATCCCTGAAAAAACTTTTTACAATTTGCGTCCTGATGCCATAATATTACTTACTGAAAATCCAGATGTGATTGCTGAGAGGCGCAAGCAGCGGGATGGCATAAATTACAATCTCGAAGAAATAGGAAAATTCCAGGACGAAGAAATTGCTTATGCAGCGGAGATTGCTAATATACTTGGAATACCTGTGTTTGTGTCACTTGGAGCTAATGATCAAAGCAAAGCGCTTGACTTTATTCGTGTAAATATGGGGAGGTAATGTGATGGCTGGAAAATTTATGTTCAAAAAGTTTGTAGATATTGATTTGAACGACCCCTTTTTTGACTCTCTCAAGGACGATTATCCAGCCGATGAGCACAATATCGGTTTTGAACGATGGTTCCAGAGAAAGGCTGCAACTGATTCAACCGCACTCGTATTTGATGATGAAGAAGGTTTAGGGGCTTTTATATGTCTTAAAGATGAAAATGAACCAATAGAACTGTCTGAAGAGACCCTGCCCGCTCTTCAAAGAATTAAAATTAGCACATTGCGTCTTGCTGAGCGATTCCGGGGACAGCGGCTTGGCGAAGGTGCAATTGGTCTTGCACTTTGGAAATGGCAACAATCTAAAACAGATGAAATCTATGTGACCGTATTTGAAAAGCATGATTTGCTGATCACTCAGTTAGAACGTTTTGGCTTCAGGTTAGCTGGACATAATCAAAATGGTGAGTGTGTGTACATTAAAAGCAGATCGAGAGTGGATTATAGTGATCCATATAAATCATTCCCGTTTATTAATCCGGAATTTCAGAATGCCGGATATCTTATTGTGGACGATGTTTACCACGATACGCTGTTCCCGTATTCCGAAGTAAGAAATGCACTTCAAGAGCAGGTAGGACTGGCGGTTGCTAATGGACTGACAAAAGTCTATATCGGTTCACCAACCAGTCGCATCCCGTACCGTATCGGTGAACCAATTTTTGTGTATCGCAAATTTAATGGTGCAGGTCAAAAGGGCTATAAGTCTTGTATTACCTCGTACTGCATAGTGACAGATGTTATCGTAGCAAAAGAAAATAATAGCTATAAAATGTCGTTAGAAGATCTCAATCGTCGTATTAATAATAAGTCGGTATTTGATGAAAATGAAATCCGGGCCAAATACAATAATGAGCGCAATTTAGTTGTTGTTGAAATGTTGTATTCTGGTTTCTTCGGAGCCGGGAACAATGTTAACTGGGTATGGCTGAAAAACAATGAGCTTTTGCCAGACGGCTATCCTACAACCGCTCGCCTAACACCGGAGCAGCTAGATGTTATACTTAGGGAGGGCAATATAGATGTGTCAAATGTTATTATCAATTAATCCTGAGCATGTTGAAAACATCCTTAGTGGGAAAAAACTGTTTGAGTTCAGAAAAGTAAGGTGTAAATCCGATGTCGATCGAATTGTTATTTATGCAACGGCTCCACACAAAATGGTAGTTGCAGAAGCTGAAATTGAAGAGATCATCGAAGACGACATAAATGAGGTATGGAGACAAACAAAGGAGTTTTCGGGCATTACGTATAATTTTTTTAGAGCTTACTACAAAGGAAAAAAGAAAGCTGTCGCCTATAGGCTAAAGAATGTGGAAGCCTATGATGAACCAAGAAAACTATCTTATTACGGCGTTGAATACCCGCCCCAATCCTTTATTTATCTAAAACCAGCCACACGCTGATAGCTAAATCATTGAATATTGAAACCTGACTGTCGCGCTTAAAATAAGCGCGACTTTTTAATTTAGATGGTGCTTGACAGATCATTCCATATGTGATACGCTAAAAAGCGAAGTAGCGTACAAGCGTAATAGCTTGATTATGAAAGGAGGACGATTAGATGGCTGGTGAATTTGGGAAATTCATTGATGAAAAGCGCAGAGGGCGTGCTGCAGGTGGCGGAGATATAATGCTAAAGGACATTGCAAAAGCGATGGAGATGACGGCAACGTACCTTTCAGACATTATTAAAGGGAGGCGCAATCCTCCGGATATGAAATTGCTTGAGAGAATCGCATTGGTACTTCAGCTCTCCTCTGACGAAAAGGAAGAGATGTTTGATCTTGCCGGACGCGAACGAAATGAAACGGCACCTGACTTGCCGGGTTACATTATGGACGAGGACATTCCGAATGTTCGGTTAGCATTGCGTAGAGCAAACGATAAAAAATTAGGTGATGATTTTTGGAAAAAAATCGTTCAAGAGATTGACGAAAAGGAGTGAATCTATGGCCTCATCAAATATTTTAAACGATTATGTACCGCACATAAGCAAAGCTTCGTTTGATGAAGAGGCTTCAGCATTCCTATCGTCATATTACCCACAAGCTTTAGAGGCTCCAATGGCAGTGCCTATTGAAGAGATCGCTAAAAAGAAACTAGGGCTACTCGTCGTTGAAAAGAGACTAACTGAAGATTTCAGTGTGCTGGGTCAGATGTGCTTTACAGGTGGGTTGACAGAAATCTATGATCGCGAAAATGATGAATACAGAGAGATTAAAGTAAGACCTGGTACAATGATTATTGATCCAGATACGCTTACTATGCGCAACCTTGGAAGCATGCGAAACACTGTTGCGCATGAGTGTGTTCATTGGGTAAAGCATCGAAACTATCATATTTTGGCAAGTGCCATCGATGGAAAGACCGCGTTAGCATTTCGATGCCCCACTGACTTAAAGAATGAAAGCTTCAAAGATGATTGGACAGATGAAGATTGGATGGAATGGCAAGCAAACGGCATAGCTCCGCGCATCCTAATGCCCAAAGAGACAGTTGGGGTAGTATTTGAGCGGTTGCTGATTGAAAGCCGTGTGAACCCTTTTATTGCGGCAAACCTTATGCCGCCAACGCGATGGATCATAGAACAGCTGGCTGCTTTTTATCAGGTATCTAAACAATCTGCTGAAATTAGACTAAAGGAATTGGGGCATCTTCCAATTTAGGAAATGCCCTTTGTATCAACGCATTTTTTTTGCTCAACAACTTCGCTATAAAGCGGAGACGCGATGTAGCGAAAACATAAAAGGAGAATGCCTATGAAAAAAATGAAGTGTCCAAACTGCGGCCGAAGAGCCTTTGATATCTCGAATCTTCCCAAAGAGGAAGTTGAGGTAACCCTCAAATGTCCACAGTGCGGAAAGTTTGTCTCAGTTCCATGTAATGAAGAGATGGAGATAAAGGCATCTTAGCTGAGACTTTGATCCTAACGAAAGGAGGTGATTTTATGGCTAAGAGTAACAGCAAACAAACATCCCCATCAGTTGCGCGCAAGGCATCGTCTCTTTTAAAAGATGGTAGAACCAGTAACAAGACCAAGTCTGTAGCTGCGAGTGCACTGGCACAGACAAAACCATCACCAAAGAAAAAATAACCCAATATAGTCATACCGAGCAACGGAGCCGAGTGCGAGCTACCAAATGGCCGGATGAGTTACGAAATGCAAATTCGTAACCATCCGGTTTTTTGTATTTCGTGACCATTCGGCTCTTTTTTTATATCTCACGCTTGGCTCCTACCTGAAAGGAGCCAAACATGGACAATCAACAACGCTACATCGAAATCAATGGTCAGCAAATCCCAGTCACTGAAGATGTGTACAGAGCCTACAAACGTCCGATCTGGGCTGAACACAAGCGCAATGATCGGCAGAAACTATGTCAGGTTAGTGATGGGAAGGGCGGATTGAAAAGGTGCACAGAAGATTGCTCTAAATGCAGTCGCACTAAGGAAGGTGGCATACTATCACTAGACGGTCTCGAAGAAGCTGGATTCACCGTAAACAACCACGCACACGACGTTGCAGAGATTGTTGCAGAAAAGTTGCTTCTTGAAGAACTTTTTAAGGCTCTCGAAGAACTACACCCAAACAGTCATCGTATCTGCGAACTGCTTATGGAGGGGCATTCGAAGCGAGAAATTGCAAGAATCATGTCGATACCTCAGTCGAGCTTTGAGTATCAGTTCAAAAAACTGATGACATCTTTAAAAAGTCGCCTGGAAAACTATATCTAAATTGCAAAGTAATAGACGGTGCTGGTGTAAAAGTCAGCACCGTCTTTCTTTCTTAGTCTTTCTTATAAAACGTAGTCTCAAAGCCATCGGCCCTAAGGGACAAACCATTTATCCAGAGTGGTGTTTTTCCCATTTGATTGCAAATGATTTCAAGAGAAACATCATTGCTACTTTCAATAATTATTTCATCATGCACGTGGCCACATATAAAGCAGTGGCGGAGTGTTTTCATGGCAAAGGCCAGAATATCCCGGCTGATTGCCTGGACAATATTTTCTGTAAACTTCGGACCGTAACTTTCGATGCGTTCCCATTTTTTTGTGTTGCCGTTGCCTTCATAGGTTACAGATTCACCACCGAATTGATTTTGTTCTATCTTAGGCTTTACATAGGAAAGCCTTCTGCCAGAAGGAAGCTCAATGAAAAGCATGCCTTTCTCATAGAAGAACCTAATACCATGTGTTTTGGTATGCGTTCTCAGACGGACCGCTTCTTTAGCAGCTCTATCGATATCCCACCACAGCTTTATAATATTTTGATTTGATGCTCTCCAAGAATCAACCAGCGGTTGCAGTTCATATTCGGTTAAGCCCTGTTCCAACGCACCCATAGCTTTAAGTGCTCCAACGCTGCCGCCATAACCAAGTGCCAATTCTGAGATTTTTCCCTTTTGCCGAAGGTGGCTGTTTACACCATACTTCTCAACCGGTACATGGAACATAGCAGAAGCGGAAGCGCAGTAGATGTCACCATTCTGTTCGAATACGTCTAGCCGCCACTTTTCACCGGCTAAAAAAGATAGAACACGTGCCTCGATGGCACTAAAGTCGCTCACGATAAATTTGTATCCTGGTCTTGGAATAAAAGCGGTTCGGATAAGCTGAGAGAGGGTATCCGGCACATCCTCATAGAGTAGTTTCACGGCATCATAATCTCCGAGCTTTACAAGGGAACGTGCATCTTCCAAATCAGGGAGATGGTTCTGTGGAAGGTTCTGCAATTGTATATGTCTGCCTGCCCAGCGACCTGAACGCGATGCACCATAATACTGGAACATGCCTCGTGCCCTACCATCTAAGCAGACGGTGTTCTGCATGGCTTGATACTTTTTAATACTGCTTTTCGCAAGCTGCTGTCTAAGAAGAAGCACGTCACGCAGTTCTTCAGGTGCGGTTTTGATTAGCGCAGCTACTGTCCTTTTGTCAAGAGATTCAATTTCAAGTCCATTATTAGAAAGCCATTGTTTTGCCTGTAAGACGCTGTTTGGATTATCAAGGTTGGTAAGCATTCTCATTGCAGTAGTGAGTTCTTCTTTGGATTTCTCATCGAAGATGATGGCATTTTTAACGACACCCATATCAAGCAGAATACCTCTGTCGTTAATCTCTTGATCCAGATGGTATTCATCCCATATAAACTCAGGTACCGGATAGCTTTCTAGGCGCTTCTTCAGTGCCTGTTCCACTTCGACATCTCGGATATTGTATTTCTTAAATAAGGACCATTTGGCCATATCGTGTTCAGGCAGGTTACGAGTGCGGGCACCATTTGCTTTGGTGGGCTTACACGGAACACAGAAGTAGCGAATGAGGTCTTTACCTTCTTTTAGCTTTTGCTCGCCGAGTTTCAGAACGGTACCTACACCATCAAGCGAAAACGGTAAACCCATATAAGCAGACCATATCATGCTGCAGCGCCACGAAGCGGGAACAAGATACGCTCCAACCGTGTCCTCCGGGATACTGTAGCTGCAAAACTTATCTGGGTGGTGCTTACGAAGCCAATAGGATAAACAGACACGCTCGAACAAAGCGTTAAAGGCCCACTTAGTTATGTTGTCATCGGTTAATGCATCTAATATCTCTTCTGGGATTTTTTCACCTGTGATCAGGTCAATAACGTGTACTTCGCCACCGTTAATGGCGTAGGCAAACAGGAGTATTTCAAAGTTCAGAGATTCAGCATATCGATAGACACCGCACTTGCCAAGGTCTGCGTCTGAGTATGTTTCCAGGTCAAGAGAAAGTGTTTTTATTTCTTCCATAACATCCTCCTTTCAAAAAAATAAGGGCGGCAGCAGGAGTGCCACCGCCCAAGAGATTAAAACTTATTGAGTTTCCTATTCGCTTCTTCTTTCTTGTGCTTTTTGATAGTGTCGAAAATTTCATTCATGATCCAGAACATGGCTCCAATGATATACACCCCGATCAAAGTGATAAGTTCAATAATAAGAATAGTTTTCATTTAATTTACCTCATTTCTTTAATTTTCTTAGGTGGCAGGTTTTCCTACCACCCTGATTGTCAGTTACCGATTAGGAAAGGAAGTCTTCATCAGCATCAGTAGCGAAGTCTTCTTCAGCGTTTGATTTACCGCCAAGAGGCTCACCATCACGGATCTTTTGAAGGTTATTAAGGGAACAAGCAATACCTTTATTTCCATTGGTGTTGAAGGCGTAGAAGTTAACGCTGGCACGACCATAAACACCGGAATAAATTTCAGAGCGCTCGATGATAGGCTGACGGTCTGCATCTACGATGCCAGGGGCAGAGCCGTTGTTGGCATTGATAAAGTATGCGTTTGCGTAAACGGGATCATCAGAACGTTCCGCATCACCATCTCGAAGAGGAGTCTTAAGGGTTGCAAGAGGCGGTACAGTACGACCATTGCCTTTGAGCTTGCTTTCACCTTCGTGGTAGGCTGCTTCTATTGCGACTTTAATTTTCTCGATGGTTTTCGTGTCGGACTTAGGGATAATGAGAGATACACTGTACTTAGGAGTGCCGCCATTAATGGATTTGGGCTCCCATGCATTCACATAGCTAAAGCAGGTATTAGGGCCAGTAACTACTTTCAACGGATTAACTGTTTTTGTCATAATTAATTTCCTCCTTGATTTTCATCAAAATCTTCAAATGCTGAGTTGAATTCAGGCCTCTTGTCATCAGCTGTAACAAGGACCGGTTTTCCAGGTGGCTTAAAGGTTAGCCCACCGAGTATATCTTCAAATGTCTTCTTGCCGAGAAGTGCTGTCATAGCTGTAATGCCGAGTAGTTTCTTCTCATAGGGATCTTTACCGACTTCAATAATGACATCAGCTACCGCAGCTTCGTCGGTATACTTTCTGTTAGAACGACCGGCGACTAATTTAAAGCCTTCAAACTTTGTACCGTTCAGAGCTTCCCTCAGAGCATATTCCTTGACATCGTTGGCCCAGGAAACCAGATCATCTGCTTTTGTCAGGATGGCCGCCATCTCATCATTATCGAGAGTGGCAGGTACCTCAAAGTCGTATTTTGCGAGCTCCAGGTTGTATTCGGAACGCTTCCTGCAAGTTGCTTTTGCCTTACAGAACCGACAGTGCTCGCCAGCGTTATATTCGCCCTTGCCCTTGATAGCAAGTTGTGCAGTAGGAGACAAGACTTTCTCAGCCCAGTTGATTAATTCGCTCTTAGAGATGCTGTATTCGCTAATGTTTTCTTTACGAGGCTGATAGATGACCAGGCGGATATTATCGATGTCGTAAATACCATCAAAAAGAGCCAAGCCTCCGAGTGCATAGCAGAACATCTGCGGATTTTTCTCCGATGAAACCTTGATTCCAAGTCCGTATTTATAGTCAATTACGGTAAGCGTGCCGTCTGTGATAATCAGACAGTCAACATGACCATAACCATCCGGGACGTATCTTGAGAAATCGAGCTTCTGCTCAATAAGTACCTGAGGGTCAGCGCAGGTTTCTTTTGCTTTCTCAACCTGTTCAAGTACAAAGGCTGCATAGTTTTCCGCGTGGTCATTCATTTCCTCATTGTAGAAGCTTAGAGATTCAGTCGGGTCCTTAGTTTGAAGTCCCAGCAACTTTTCAAGCTTGTACTGCGCTAGGGTATGGGCATCGGTGCCTTCCTGTGCAAAACTGCTGGACACATCTTCAAACTTCTTACTAAGTAGGGCTGATGGTGGACAAGAAATCCACCTGTGTGACGATGAAGCAGAAAGCAGTGCATGTTTTACACTCATTGAATTGCCTCCGCATCTGCAAGCAATGTGACATATTGTGATGGGTCTACGCTGGAGAGCTTGTCTGCACCGTATTTTTTCAGCAGTCCCTTAAGCGCTTCTGTGTGTCCGGCTCTGGACATTTCTGCAAACTTCTTGCGAACATCCAGAAACGATAGCTCTGGTTCTGGTGCTTCTGTCGGTAATTCGGGTGCTTCAGTTACATCGTCGGTCTCGTCGTTTGTGCTTGAGAAAATCTCTGTTAGCGAGTCGGCAATGTAAATGAGAGTTTTACCGCAGTCCTTCAGCTCAGAAAGAACCTGACTAAGTTCACTCATCTTGCTCATTTGGAGTACCTCCTTCCTTCTTTTCTTGTTCCTTTGCAGACAAGGCCTTAATTTTCTGGGCCAGTCTCTTGGATACAACGCTTATGGCTGTGAGGGTGTCAGCGAGATCTTCATCAAGCTGCTGGTCTTTCGAAGCTTCTGCTTGTGTCTGTGTCTGCATAATGTTACCTCCCTTCCCGAGAGGAGTTACTCCCTCTCTAATAGTCCCAGGACAGTTTTGTGTGGTTTGAACGAATAATCTTTTGAGATTTTTTCAGGCCACACATTTTTCATGTCCTTCACTAGTCACAGGACACTTAGAAAGGAAATGAACGAAAAGCGACAGCAGATTTTTAAAGTCTGCTGTCGCTTATTTAAGGAAGGAAAAATTAATTATTAAAAAGTTCGTTCAAAGCGGCGGTTTCTGTCCTGGGACTGGTAGAGGGACTTTTATGCCGCTCGAATCTTTATAAGGAGGTTCGCTTATGAACGAACAAATGAAATACGGTGCCGGTGGAGTGGATAAGAAAAACAGCGAAGGTTATCCCGACCCTACCGCATACGAAGCGCTGACGAACATCAAAAGGGAAGAAAAGATCTTCAAGCCGCTTGTGTATATCTGCTCACCTTATGCGGGTGATGTAGAGAAAAACACGGAAAGAGCTAAGCTGTATAGTCGATTCGCTGTTTTTGAGAGAAATGCCATTGCCTTTGCGCCGCACCTGCTTTTACCTCTATATCTTTCGGAGGATGAGCCAGAGGAACGCGAGCTTGCGCTGTTTATGGACATTGTCTTCTTAGGTAAATGCAATGAGCTGTGGGTGTTTGGCGAGAAAATCACGAATGGCATGCAGCGCGAGATTGCTAAAGCTAAGAAGCGCCGTATGACTATTCGCTATTTTACCGAGGACATGGAGGAGGTTAAAACATGCAATTAACGATCTGTACTGCAACCTGTATCGGCAATCAGAAGAACTGCCTCTATCCAAATAAAAGTGTTGTTGCCTCGGGAGCTGAACTAAAGGAAGCGGTGAAGCTTGACCATGTTTGTGCTGAGTATAAGAACAATTACCGAAGCGCAGATAATTTCTTAAAGTCCGATGTTATCGTCATGGATCTGGATAATGATCAAACTGAAAATCCGGAGGAGTGGATAACGCCAGAGGTTTTGGATGAGCTTATGCCGGACGTTTCCTATGCGATTGCACCTAGCCGCCACAACATGCTTTCTAAAGATGGAAAAACAGCAAGGCCCAAGTTTCATGTCTACTTCACTATAGAAGAGCTAGCAGATGCGGAGGAGTATGTGGTTATTAAAAAAGCTATTCATGCTAATTTCCCGTTCTTTGATGATAACGCTTTAGATGCAGCACGTTTTATCTATGGTTCTGATACCGGCGAAGTTATCTGGCATGAAGGTTGGCTCACGATTGATGAGTTGCTGGAAGATGTTTCTGCACCTACAAATACAGGTTGCAGCAATTCGATACCAGAAGGTCACCGCAACAATACGCTATCTCGTTTTGCTGGTCGTGTTGTAAAGAGATACGGCAGCACCGGCAAAGCTCATGAGGTCTTCTTGGAAGAAGCAGAGAAATGCGAACCGCTCATGGATGAGCAAGAACTTACTGCTATCTGGAATAGCGCCATCAAGTTTGCAAAGAAGGTACAAGGTCAAGATGGGTATGTTCCTCCTAATGACTACAATTCCGACTTCGATAACAACTCGCTGCGGCCTTCCGATTTTTCTGATATTGGCCAGGCAAAGGTACTGACTCATGAATATGGTAATGAACTCTGTTACACCGACTCCACTGATTTCCTTCGTTTTAATGGTGAATACTGGATGGAATCCAAGCAGCAGCCTATAGGCGCAATGGAAGAGTTTCTCGACTTGCAACTTCAGGATGCCATTGGTGAGGTGGAAAGCGCTCTTAATGCATTAGTTGCTTTGGGCGAAAAGGAAGAAGATATCCTTGCAGGCGGTAAAAAGTATGAAGCTTTACTTTCTGGTGATCCATTAAAGGCATTGAAAAAATATCAGTCGGCGATAGCTTACAGAACCTTTGTTATGAAGCGCAGGGATATGAAATATGTCATCTCAGCACTCCAGGCTGCAAAGCCAATGCTGGAGATCAAGGTAAGCGACTTAGATAAGGACGAGTTCCTTCTTAACACGCCGGGTGTTACTTTTGACCTTCGTAAGGGCATGACTGGTGGCCGTGCTCCTGAGGCAGCGGATTATATTACAAAGCAAACGACCGCATCGCCCGGAGATAAGGGTGAGCAGATTTGGTTAGATGCTATGAATACATTCTTCTGTAATGACCAAAAGCTGATTGATTACGTTCAACAGATTGTTGGCCTTGTTGCAATTGGTAAGGTCTACCTGGAAGCTATCATCATTGCCTACGGTGGGGGTCGCAATGGTAAGTCTACCTTCTGGAACAGCATCTCAAGGGTGCTCGGTTCCTACAGCGGTGCTATCTCAGCAGATACGCTTACGGTTGGTTGTCGCAGAAATGTAAAACCTGAAATGGCAGAACTTAAGGGTAAACGTCTCATCATTGCTTCCGAGCTTGAAGAAGGCATGCGTCTGAACACATCTATTGTTAAGCAACTTAGCTCTACCGATGAAATTGAAGCTGAGAAAAAGTATAAAGACCCATTCAAGTTTGAGCCTTCTCATACATTGGTGCTTTACACGAATCATCTTCCGAGAGTCGGCGCCAATGATGATGGTACATGGAGACGACTTATTGTTATTCCGTTCAATGCCAGGATTGAGGGTAAGAGCGACATCAAAAACTATGCTGACTACCTTGTTACGAATGCAGGAGCGTACATGATGGGCTGGATCATAGAAGGAGCGAAGAAAGCCATTGAGGCCAACTTCCACTTCATTGTTCCGGCATGTGTTAAGAGCGCTATTGACGCATACAGAGAGAACAATGACTGGCTAGCTTCATTTTTGGAAGATTGCTGCGAGGTGGATAAGTCGTACCAGCAAAAATCTGGCGAGTTTTATCAAGAATACCGGGTCCACTCTGGGCGCAACGGTGAGTACACAAGGAGCACAACAGATTTCTACACTGCTTTGGAGGCTGCCGGGTTTGAACGCAAAAAGGCCAAAACAGGTAGTTTCATTTATGGCGTGCACTTAAAAGAAGAAGAGTTTCTAAACTGACGTGCACCGACCTGCAAAAAATAAAAAGGTGTAGGTCGATGAAGGTCCTATATAAAAAGTCTCTATAGAAGAAATTTAGTAAAAAAATAGCCTATAGGGGGTTTATGCAGTGACATTCACCGACCAGCACCTTTGATTGATGGAGATAAAGTTATGAGAGAAAAAGAGATTGAAAAGAAGTTAACTTTGGAAGTAAAAAAGCGCGGCGGGCTGGCTGTGAAGTTTGTATCTCCAGGTTTTGATGGTATGCCGGATAGAATCGTTCTAATGCCTGAAGGAAAGATGGCCTTTGTTGAGGTTAAGGCTCCTGGAAAACGCCCACGCCCATTACAGATGGCAAGGCACAAGTTGCTTAAAGGGTTTGGAATTTTAGTTTTTGTACTAGACGACGAGGGTCAGATTGGAGGGATTTTAGATGCAGTACAATCCTCATGATTATCAAAAGTACGCTATAGGCTATATTGAATCACATCCGGTGTCAGCAGTACTGCTTGATATGGGTTTAGGAAAAACAAGTATCGCGCTTACTGCTATAAATGACTTACTGTTTGATTACTTCGATGCACATAAGGTACTAGTTGTTGCACCGCTTCGAGTGGCAAGAGATACCTGGCCTGCTGAAATTAAAAAATGGGATCATCTATCTGATCTGATCGTTTCTGTTGCAGTCGGAAGCACTATTGAACGGGTTCAAGCGTTAAAGGCCGCAGCTGATATCTATGTAATCAACCGTGAGAATATTTCCTGGCTCATCGATGAGAGCGGCCTTCCGTTTGATTTTGATACAGTCATTATTGATGAGCTTTCTTCCTTCAAAAATCATCAGGCTAAGCGTTTTAAGTCATTAATGAGGGTGCGACCTAGAGTAAAGCGCATTATTGGAATGACAGGAACTCCTAGCAGCAATGGATTAATGGACCTATGGGCTGAGTTTAAATTGCTTGACATGGGTGCAAGGCTTGGTAGGTTCATAACTGCGTTTCGCAGTAACTACTTCATGCCGGATAAGATAAATGGCCAGATCATTTACAGCTACAAGCCACTTCCCGGAGCGGAGAAATATATCTACCAGAAAATTTCCGATATTACGATTTCAATGAAGTCAATAGATTACCTTAAAATGCCTGAACTGGTTAGCAGTGAATACACTGTAGTGCTTTCTGAAAAAGAGGCAGAACGCTATGATGAATTAGCAAGAGACCTTGTACTAGAGCTGCCTGGTGGTGACGTTACTGCTGCGAATGCCGCGGCGCTTTCCAACAAACTCTGTCAGATGGCTAACGGTGCTATTTATAACAATAGTGGTGAAACACAGATCATCCATAATCAGAAGTTGGATGCCTTGGAGGATATTATTGAGGCAGCTGCCGGAAAGCCGATACTTGTGGCCTATTGGTATAAACACGATTACGAAAGGATCGTAGAAAAACTTCATAGCATTAAGGTTTCATTTTCTAAGTTGGATACCGCTGAAAGTATTCGCAAGTGGAACAGCAAGGAAGTACCGGTCGGCTTAATTCATCCCGCATCTGCAGGACATGGCTTAAATCTTCAGTCTGGTGGCTCTGGTATTGTTTGGTTTGGTCTTACCTGGTCACTAGAGTTATATCAACAGACAAATGCTAGGCTTTGGCGACAAGGCCAAACAGCTGAAACGGTTGTGGTGCAGCACATCGTTACCAAAGGCACTATTGATGAGCGTGTGTTAAGGGCTCTTTCCTTAAAGGATAAAAGCCAGTCGGCGCTTATCGATGCTGTCAAAGCTGATCTGCAAATGAGAGTCAAATAAAGACAATCCGTGCCAATCCGAGAAAAATAAAAATTCGGAGGTACGAATATGGAACCCTATGAAAGTTTAGCGAATTCGATTATTGTACAGGCAGTCAAGGACTACCGGGAAGCAATCCGTTTCTTGAAGCACCATCCACACACGCCTGATCTTGACACTGAGGAAGCAAAAAAGGACATGCGAAAGAACGCTCTGCTAAATAAGATTATTAAGAATGAGGGCGAGCGGGACGATGTTGAACGCTTCTTCCGTTCCGGTTGGTTTGAGACACTCTCCAATCTGGATGGAGATGTCCTGCTAAATAAGGTCCGCGAAATGGAGGTGGGCTGATATGACTGCATTAGATTTTTTGAGCCAAGCCTACCGGCTAGATCTTCGTATCGACAGTAAACTGGAACAGATCGCTTCGTTGAATGCTCTGGCTACGAAATGCACCTCTACCATTACCGACATGCCTCGCAATCCCAACCATAGCATATCTTCTATGGCAGATGCCGTTGCAAAGATCGTGGACCTTCAAACGGAAATTGACCGCGACATTCATCGGCTGATAGATATTAAGCGGCAGATTGTTGATAACATCAAAGCTGTGGACAATAAGGAATGCCAGACGTTGCTTGAGCTTCGTTTCCTTTGCGGATGTACATGGGAGGAAGTCGCTATTAAGATGGGTTATAGCATCCAACATACTTACCGAATGCGTGACAGGGCTTTGAGAAAAGTCGTGGTCAACGCAAGTGGAGAGTAAAGGAGAGTTGAGGTTATGTCAGCATATAGTATAATGGTATTGTAGAAAGTGTAGCACAGGCCGCCACGGGAGAAATCCTATGGTGGCTTTTCTTATGCCCAAAGGAGGTGAACCCATGCCCTATAAACCCAAGCGTCCTTGTGCTTATCCAGGATGCGGTCGGCTTGCAGATAGCGAGCAATACTGTGCCGAACACCAAAAAGCAAGGGACAAACAATACAACCAATACGAACGTGACCCCGCTTCAAATAAAAGATACGGTCGTGCTTGGAAGCGCATCCGCGACCGCTACATCAAGTCACATCCTCTTTGCGAGGAGTGTCAGAAGCAAGGAGCGCTTACTCCTGCCGAAGAGATACACCACCTCCTCCCGCTCTCTAAAGGTGGCGGCAATGAGACAAGCAACCTCATGGCTCTTTGTAAATCATGCCACTCTCGTATTACTGCTGAGAGTGGTGACCGGTGGACTGGGCTTATTTATTAGAAAAACCACATAATTGGATATGGGTTCTAATATTAGACTCAAAGCTCATTGCTTTCGACTGATATTTTATTAACTTCATATAACCTGGAACCGATCGGTTCACATTTTCTATAATTGAAAATTGTAACGTTAATTCCATTGTTATCTAATATATCTTCTCTAGAGCAATATTTAGAACGATAAGCTATACCATCATATTTTAAATTTTTACAGCATTCAGCTATAAATTGTGGGAATACATAGTCCTTCTTATTATTTCCACCTTGTGTTAGCAGCTCTTGAATATATACGGACAAATGAATCTTGAAGCTATCTTCGCTATCACTTAATGCAAAGCTTTTGCTTAAATCAACAATCTTTAAATCTTCATTTACTTTTATATTAGCGATACTAATAAGTTCCTCATAACCAGGATTTAATTCCTTAATACATGTTTCAATATTCTTTGCTGCGTATAAGCAACGAATTCCTTCTGGATTCATACGGCCTTGTTCTGACCAACTGGAACACAAATTGACAAAAGACTCTCTGGCGTCATAACCCGCATAATCCAGATTCCTATATTGTTCTGGGTTATTATATTTTTCCCATTTGTCTTGCGCAGTATATATTCTGCCCCTATATAAAACACCTCCAGAATCTATTGTTGTTGAATTATTTTCAAAAACCCATCTTAGGTACTCGATGAATTTGTTATCAGAATCTGGAAAGTTACGATTTGATTTTTCTAAGGAAGATCTAACAGAACTAATATATTCCCAGACATCCTCTACTGAATATTCCATCCTAGTCAACTCCTTTACAAATAATTATTAATTGATTTTATCATAATGAAACATAAGATGTTAGATTTTTATAATTTCTCCAAAATACGGTGACCGATGGGGGAGGTTGAATCCCTAAAACTAATTTTTACGGACAGCGGTGTGGGGCAACGCGTTAAAAAACGCGGTTTCAAACGAGGTAATAGCCATACCCAATAAAGTGAGGTGAACATATTGGCAAAAGACGGTACAAACAGAGGCGGCGCTCGTGTCGGTGCGGGTGCGAAAAAGAAACCTCTAGCCGACAAAATTGCCGAGGGCAATCCTGGAGGCAGAAAGCTGACCGTTATGGAGTTTTCAGATACCGCAGATCTCAAAGGTCAGACGATGCCCGAACCAAACAAAATGCTCGAAGCTGTGCAGAAGGATGGCAAGTCGCTCGTTGCGAGCGGAATCTACAAATCTACATGGCAGTGGGTGAATGAACGCGGCTGTGCTACCCTCGTATCTCCGCAGCTTTTGGAACGTTATGCCATGAGTGTGGCGCGGTGGATTCAGTGCGAGGAAGCAGTAACCGAATACGGATTTTTGGCAAAGCACCCTACAACTGGTAACGCGATTCAAAGTCCATATGTGGTGATGGGTCAGAATTATATGAATCAAACAAACCGTTTATGGATTGAAGTTTTCCAGATCGTCAAGGAAAACTGCACAGGGGAATACAGCGGAGCAAATCCGCAGGACGATGTGATGGAGCGGCTTCTATCCGCTCGCCGGAGCAAATAGCTTAGGGCAACCGACCAGCAGTTGCCCTAAGCTATTACTTTAAACTTACATATCCAAAGTGATATTGACTGTTGTTGATTACTTGCTGAAGGTCAGCACCTGTGGAAGTGACTTCAAAGAGTTTTGCTGTAAGAAGATTTTCTTCTTGTATATTTTTTAATTTAATCCATATTCGAGCGGTTTCACCATGCCATAAACTCGGATAGTCATTTGAAGATAAGATGGATGGCTGTTTGAATGAAACTATTTCTAAAACATCAGCTTTATATGCTATGTCGTTTTCACCGCCAGCTTTTTCGCCAATGCAAAATAGTAATGTAACCTTTTTGCCCAAGCGAATAGCTTTATTGTATTCATCAACTCGTTTTTGTGACATTCCGTAATAAAGTGCTTGCGTAGAAAACCATGTGTAACCTCTGATAGCTTCATCAGAGATATAGGCCTGCATTGTTTCGTGACCATTGTATTCGTTTCCTTGTTTATCATAAGAAAATCCGAGTTTCATAAACAAGAACAGTTCATCGGAAGCAAGCGGTGTCTCATTATCTCTGTCAGATAACATTTGTTTTACCCCTTCAACATTAAGATATTTTCGCTTTAGTTCCATGTAAAGATCTTCGTCTTTGGCGAGCATATACATTTCAAGCATGTCATTTAAAGCAATGGTCTTTTGTGTTTCTTTACGAGCAACAAACTCATCAAACATTTGCTGAACTGTTTCGTTGGCATTGATCGTCATGTAATTTTTACGTGGCATAAATTATTCCTCCTTAATTTGTACTACCTTACCGGTCGACTAAGATTATTGTACTACCATTCCGGTAGAGTGTCAATAATTTATTAAAAATAATTTTTGATTGGAGATATTTAAAATGAGTAGAAGTTATAAAACAGCAGAAAGCGTCTGCGCAGGACATCCAGATAAGCTTTGCGATATCATTGCAGATAATATTTTGGAAGCGTGTCTGCGTAAAGATAAGGCTTCACGTGTTGCTTGCGAGGTTATGGCAACCAAAGGAAGAATTATCGTAGCGGGCGAAATCACCTGCAGCGAAAAAATCAACATTCGTTATATTGTCAGAAACGTTTTGAAAGAAGTGGGATACAATCCTTTGAAGTTTTTGATTTACGTATATGTACACAATCAGAGTGCAGATATTGCAGCTGGTGTTAATACTGCATTGGAAACAAGAAACGGCGTCAATGAACAATATGGTTCTGTTGGCGCAGGTGATCAAGGAACTATGTATGGATATGCGACAAAGGAAACACGGGAGATGCTTCCTTTGCCACTTGTACTTTCACACAGAATTGTAAAGAGACTTGATGAGTCCCGCAAAGGGAAACTGATAAAAGGCATTCTCCCCGATGGAAAGGCACAGGTAACTGTGGAATATGAGGATGATACTCCAGTGCGAGTAAAAACCATTGTGGTATCTATTCAGCATGAAAAGGACAAAACCCAGGAACAACTTAGGACGGATATTCTAAACAATGTCTTGTGGCAGTGTTTTGAGGATTTTACTTTTGATGATGAAACGGAAATCCTGATCAATCCTTCCGGCAGGTTTGTCGAAGGTGGACCGGCGGCTGATACTGGTTTGACCGGCAGAAAAATCATGGTGGATACTTACGGGGGTCTTGCTTCTCATGGTGGTGGAGCTCTTTGCGGTAAAGATCCTACAAAACTTGACCGAAGCGGTGCTTATATGGCACGTTATATCGCCAAGCATATCGTATGGTGTGGTTATGCCAAAAGATGTGAAGTTAGTATTTCCTATGCCATTGGAAGAGCCAATCCGGTAGCCTTTTCTATAAATACTCTTGGCACAGGTACTGCTTCAGATGAAATATTAACTATTGCCGCACAGGAGGTTTTTAACTTAAGACCTGCAGCAATCATTGAAAAGCTACGTCTACGAAATGTCATGTACTCCGATACGGCGGTTTATGGGCACTTTAATAGTTGCCTGTTCCCTTGGGAGGATGTAAATAAATATAGTGAACTTAGAAAGGCGGTGGAAAAGTATGCTGATAGAGAAGATTAAAACAAAACTACTTATCCCCGCTGATTATAATCCGAGGAAGGATTTAAAACCTGGCGACCAAGAGTACGAAAAACTAAAGCGTTCCCTTGAGGAGTTTGGATATGTAGAACCCGTTATTTGGAATAAGACCACAGGAAGAGTCATCGGTGGCCACCAGCGTTTGAAGATCCTGCTTAGTATGGGTATGGATGAGATAGAATGCGTGGTTGTTGAGATGGATGTAGAAAAGGAAAAGGCACTTAATATTGCTCTTAATAAAATAGGCGGCGACTGGGACAAAGAAAAACTGGCACTTCTCATCACAGATTTAAATGCTTCAGACTTTGATGTATCACTGACAGGTTTTGATCCGGGGGAGATTGACGATCTTTTCAAAGATTCGCTTAAAGATAATATAAAAGAAGATGATTTCGATGTGGACAGTGAGCTGAAAAACCCTGCTGTTTCTCGTTTAGGGGATGTTTGGATTCTAGGACAACATCGACTGGTCTGCGGAGACAGTACAAAGAAAGATACCTTTGATATCTTGATGGATGGGAAAACCGCCAACCTTGCGGTAACGGATCCTCCATACAATGTCAACTACGAAGGGACAGCGGGAAAAATCAAAAATGATAATATGGATAATGCGGCATTTTATGATTTTCTGCTTGCAGCATTTACAAACACTGAAGCGTCAATGGCGCAGGATGCATCCATTTATATATTCCATGCTGACACCGAAGGGCTTAATTTCAGAAAAGCCTTTGTGAATGCGGGATTTTATCTTTCCGGCACTTGCATTTGGAAAAAGCAGTCTCTAGTTCTTGGTCGCTCACCATATCAGTGGCAGCATGAACCGGTACTCTTTGGTTGGAAAAAGAAAGGAAAGCATCTTTGGTATTCAGACCGCAAGCAGACCACCATCTGGGAGTTTGAGAAACCTAGAAAAAGCGGTGACCATCCAACTATGAAGCCAGTAGTACTTGTGGCTTACCCCATTATGAACTCAAGCCTTACCAATTGTATCGTGCTCGATCCCTTCGGTGGTTCAGGAAGTACGCTGATTGCCTGTGAACAGACAGATAGAATCTGCTACACCATTGAATTGGATGAAAAGTACTGTGATGTCATCGTTAAAAGATATATTGAGCAGGTCGAAAACTCCGATGGTGTGTTTCTTTTAAGAGATGGTGCCGAGTATAAGTATCGTGATCTGCCGATAGTGAATGTTGGTGTGTAAACCCCAAACAACACAAAATACCGCTGATTAATTGGATAGTATTTTCTACAGAAAGACGCTCTAAATGACTTGATATTTACATCGTTTAGAGTGATATATGTAGTACCGAAAAACGAAAGGCGGTATGAAAAATGCAGATTAACTATAATGTTACAGGTCCAAAAAGAAAATCACTGGTTAGTGCAATCAGTCAGGAATTGAAGGCTCCGATTAAATACCTTGGCGCACCTACCTTCGCTTACGAGGTGGCTGACTACCACATCGACAAAAACGGGATGCTTGAGGGCGAGGATAATTTAGGTCTGGTTGCTGACCTACAGGGATTGCACGACTTCAAGGTGGTTACAGAAAAATATGATACACCGATCCCTGAAGCAGCTGAATCTATCCCACTGATTATCCAAATGCCGAGGTCAGCATTTACCAACACGGCACATGAGAACCTCAAGGGATTGGTGGAAAGCAAAGCATCCCTTATCAAGAAAGCGCTTGGTACGGATTCCATTTCCATCATTGAAAATGAAGAAATTGTTGCTTTCCCTTGGTTTCAAGGTGAGTGCTCCTCGGATGAAGTCAAGGCCTACACACAATTCATCACGGCACTCTGCGAAATGGCGAAAAAACAGACCAGGGTCAATTCCACCGAAAAAACAGTGGACAATGAAAAGTATGCTTTTCGCTGTTTCCTTCTCCGGCTCGGATTCATCGGCTCGGAACATAAAACTGAGCGAAAGATTCTCCTTTCCAAACTGACAGGAAGTTCTGCTTTCAAAAGTGGAACCGCCAAGCATGTGGAGGTGAGTGAGCAATGAATATAATCCATCCAGAAATTTTAAAGTCACTTAAAAACTATTACACTCCAGGAACGAGAGTCATGCTGGTAAACATGAATGACCCTTATACTAAACTTCAGCCTGGTGCAAAAGGTACGGTCACTGGTGTTGATGACATGGGGACCATCCATGTGGGTTGGGATTCCGGCAGCTCGCTTGGTGTGGCTTACGGTGAGGATTCCTGCAAGAAAATAGAGGAGTAATATACACATATTATTTTCACCGGTGAAGGGAATTAAATAACAAACACCAATCAGAGAACAGCGCCAAAAATGGCTCTGTTTCTCGTACAGATACATTCTGAAGGCTTGCTTACTGCAGGTCTATTTTTGTGCATGAAAGGAGGCGATGGAAATACGAAAACTCAAGAAATTCACACCGACACGATTTAAATCATCAAATTCAGTCTATGAAAAGTCCTCCGCCGATTATGCTGTTTCCTTTATACAGGCACTCTCCCACACCAAAGGTACATGGGCAGGCAAGCCATTTGAACTTATCGACTGGCAGGAGCAAATTGTCCGCGATGTGTTTGGAACGCTGAAACCCAATGGCTATCGGCAGTTCAACACCGCTTACGTGGAAATTCCAAAGAAGATGGGAAAGAGTGAGCTTGCGGCGGCTGTTGCCCTGTTGCTCACCTGCGGCGATAACGAGGAGCGAGCTGAAGTCTACGGATGCGCTGCTGACCGCAACCAGGCATCCATCGTTTTTAACGTGGCAGCGGATATGGTGCGGATGAGTCCGGCACTGTCGAAACGGGTGAAAATCCTCGATTCTATGAAACGGCTCATTTATCAACCCACAGGTAGCATCTACCAGGTGCTTTCGGCGGATGTCGGCAATAAGCACGGGTTCAACACCCACGGCGTGGTGTTCGACGAACTTCATACCCAGCCGAACCGGAAACTCTTCGATGTTATGACCAAAGGCAGCGGTGATGCAAGAATGCAACCGCTGTATTTTCTTATAACTACCGCTGGTGACAATCAGAACAGTATCTGCTGGGAGGTACACCAGAAGGCGCTTGACATTATAAATGGAAGAAAGCATGACCCCACCTTCTACCCTGTGATATACGGGGCTGCTCCCGAGGAGGATTGGACTGATCCGAAGGTGTGGAAGAAAGCAAATCCCTCTCTTGGCATCACGGTCGGTATTGATAAGGTCAAAGCTGCCTGTGAGAGTGCAAAGCAGAATCCTGCCGAGGAGAACAGCTTTCGTCAGCTTCGCCTGAATCAATGGGTCAAGCAGGCAATCCGATGGATGCCGATGGATAAGTGGGACAAATGTGCGTTTTCCGTGAATACCGACAGCTTGCGAGGGCGCGTCTGCTACGGCGGACTTGACCTCTCGTCTTCCACCGATATTACAGCATTCGTGCTTGTGTTCCCTCCACTGGATGAAGAAGATAAATACAGTGTAATGCCATTCTTCTGGATACCTGAGGACAGTATCGATTTACGTGTCCGGCGTGACCATGTGAATTATGATGTATGGAAAAAGCAAGATTTTCTGCAAACCACAGAGGGCAATGTGGTGCATTACGGTTTCATCGAAACATTTATTGAGGAACTTGGCACAAAATATAACATCCGTGAGATTGCTTTTGACCGCTGGGGCGCTGTACAAATGACACAGAACCTCGAAAACCTAGGTTTTACGGTTGTACCTTTCGGTCAAGGCTTTAAGGATATGAGCCCGCCGACCAAGGAACTGATGAAGTTGACATTGGAGCAAAAAATTGCTCACGGCGGGCATCCGGTACTACGGTGGATGATGGACAACATATATATCCGAACTGATCCTGCGGGCAACATTAAGGCAGACAAGGAAAAATCCACCGAGAAAATTGATGGTGCCGTTGCAACAATCATGGCACTGGACAGAGCAATTAGAAATGGTGGAAACACAGGAATGTCAGTCTATGATGAAAGGGGGTTATTAATCCTATGAGTATATTTGATAGATTTATTAAGACAAGAGATAAGCCAATAACAAATAGATCATTTGGTAGTGCATATAGTTTTTTCTTTGGTAGCACAACAAGTGGGAAGACGGTCAATGAGCGAACAGCCATGCAGACTACAGCGGTATATGCTTGCGTAAGGATACTGGCTGAAACCATTTCAAGTCTGCCACTTCAAACCTATCAGTATTCGGATAAAGGAAAAGAGAAAGCAATAGATCATCCCTTATATTATCTGCTTCATGATGAGCCAAACCCAGAGATGACTTCATTTGTGTTTAGAGAAACACTGATGAGTCATCTTTTATTATGGGGAAATGCCTATGCACAGATTATCAGGGATGGCAGGGGCAGAGTCATTGCACTTTATCCTCTGCTCCCTGACAAGATAACGGTGGATAGAACCTCAAATGGAGAGATTTTTTATCAGTACCTTAAGGATACTGGCACAGTTATTTTAAGGGCCGAGGAGGTCTTGCATATTCCGGGACTTGGGTTTGATGGCTTGGTAGGATATTCACCCATTGCTATGGCGAAGAATGCAATCGGTATGTCAATTGCAACCGAGGAATATGGAGCAAAGTTCTTTGCAAATGGAGCAAATCCTGGTGGGGTTTTAGAACATCCAGGAGTCGTCAAAGATCCAAAGAGGGTCAGAGAAAGCTGGAACACAGTCTATCAAGGAAGTACAAATGCTCACAGGGTTGCGGTACTTGAAGAAGGCATGAAATTTCAAGCAATCGGCATACCGCCAGAGCAGGCACAATTTTTAGAAACTCGTAAGTTCCAGATTAACGAAATAGCCAGGATATTCAGGGTGCCGCCACATATGCTGGCAGACCTTGAGAAATCAAGCTTTTCAAATATAGAGCAACAGTCATTGGAATTTGTGAAGTACACTCTTGATCCTTGGGTAATCAGGTGGGAGCAATCCATACAAAGAGCATTGTTATCTCAGGACGAAAAGCGTAAGTATTTTGTGAAATTCAACGTGGATGGTTTGCTTCGAGGCGATTATCAAAGCCGTATGAACGGTTATTCAACCGGTAGGCAGAACGGATGGCTTTCAAGTAATGATATCAGGGAACTTGAAAACCTCAATCGTATTCCAGAGGAGCTTGGGGGTGATCTGTATCTGATCAATGGTAGCATGACAAAACTTGCAGATGCGGGAGCATTCGCAAATAAGAACAGCAAGGAAAAGGAGGTATCAAACCTTGAATAAGAAATTTTGGAACTGGGTCAAAAATGAAGAAGGAAGAACACTTTATCTTGATGGGGCCATCGCTGAGGAAACTTGGTATGGCGATGAAGTGACGCCGAAACAGTTTAAATCAGAACTATTAAGCGGCAGTGGTGACATTACCATATGGATAAACTCGCCGGGTGGGGATGTATTTGCAGCATCACAAATTTACAACATGCTCATGGACTATAAAGGTAAGGTTACGGTGAAAATTGATGGTCTTGCAGCAAGTGCAGCCTCGGTTATTGCAATGGCAGGTGGGGAGGTTTTAATATCACCAGTTGCTATGCTTATGATTCACAATCCGATGACCATTGCTTTTGGTGACAGCGAAGAAATGTCAAAGGCAATCGCAATGCTTAGTGAGGTAAAGGAAAGTATCATTAATGCTTATGAGCTGAAAACAGGACTCTCAAGGGCGAAGCTGGCACATTTAATGGATGCTGAAAGTTGGTTTAATGCAAAGAAAGCAGTGGAACTTGGGTTTGCGGATAGCATTATGTTCTCGGAAAAGAGTGAGGACGTACCTGATAACGAAGGCATCATATTTAGCAAAATGACAGTAACCAATTCACTGCTAAGTAAGCTGCCAAGAAAGCAAGAAAAGGTAAAAGACTTAGACATCAACATCAACACATTAGAAAAGAGGCTTGACCTCTTAAAACTTTAAGGAGGAATTCAGAATGAGTAAAATTTTAGAACTGCGTGAAAAAAGGGCTAAGGCATGGGAAACTGCAAAAGCATTTCTTGATACAAAAAGGGGAAATGATGGACTGATAAATGCCGAGGACACAGCAACCTATGAAAAGATGGAGGCCGATGTTGTAAATCTAGGTAAGGAAATTGACCGATTGGAAAGACAACAGTCACTGGATACGGAACTTAACAATCCGGTAAAAGGTGCAATTAGAAATACTCCAAATGCGGCAAACACAGAAGCAAAAACTGGACGTGCAACGGATGAGTATAAAAGTGCCTTTTGGCGTTCAATGAGAAACAAAAACAGCTTTGATGTTCAAAACGCTCTGCAGGTGGGGACTGACAGTGAAGGTGGATATCTTGTACCAGATGAATTTGAAAGAATACTGGTTGAAGCGCTGCAAGAAGAGAATATATTTAGGCAACTTGCAAAGGTAATCACTACTTCATCTGGAGATAAGAAAATTCCTGTAGTTGCAACAAAAGGAACTGCATCTTGGGTAGATGAAGAAGGCGCTATTCCGGATTCAGATGATGCATTCGGTCAAGTATCAATAGGAGCATATAAATTAGCCACTATGATTAAGGTTTCAGAAGAACTTCTTAATGATAGTGTTTTTAATTTGGAGAGCTATATTGCAAATGAGTTTGCTAGAAGAATTGGTGCTAAAGAGGAAGAAGCTTTCTTTATTGGAGATGGTACCGGCAAACCTACCGGTATTTTTAATGCCACAGGTGGAGCAACACTTGGTATAACTGCAGCATCTGCAACAGCTATTACGGTAGACGAGGTGATGGATTTGTTTTATAGCCTGAAATCGCCATATAGAAAAAATGCAGTGTTTGTAATGAATGATGCAACGGTTAAGGCCATCAGAAAGCTAAAAGACGGTAATGGGCAATATATCTGGCAGCCATCGATCACAGCGGGTCAACCAGATACAATTTTAAATAGACCAGTTAAGACTTCTGCTTATGTGCCAACCTTGGCGGCAGCAGCAAAATCCATCGCCTTTGGTGACTTTGGTTACTACTGGGTAGCAGATAGGCAGGGCAGATCTTTCCAAAGGTTAAATGAGCTTTATGCAGCAACAGGTCAGGTCGGATTTAAGGCAACACAAAGAGTGGATGGAAAGTTAATCCTTGCTGAAGCCATTAAAACGCTTCAAATGAAAGCGTAGGTGTGAAGCATGAGTAACGTTAAAAACTATACAGAACAAGGTGGAGAAAAGACTGTCATCGGAGGAATCCTAGAGGTCACCTCCGGTGGCAAGCTAACCTTTGAAGGAACCGAAGTAAAGCGAGCAGAAACACAAGCTGAAAGTGCTGCAACTACCATCGCAGAGTTAAAAGCTGATTTTAATGCGATGCTTACTAAACTAAAAGCAGCAGGTCTTATGGCTAACGAATAAAAAAAGGAAGGTGCAGTGATGGAGGATCTACTGATTAAGGTGAAACAGAATTTGATACTAACTTATAATGAGGACGATAGTTTGTTGCAAGGCTTCATCACTGCTGCTTCCTCTTATGCAGAAAGTTATCAGAAAAAGCCGGACGGATATTATACTGAAAACACAATGCATCCAACCACTGAACAAGCTGTCATTATGCTGTCGTCCCACTTTTATGAGAGTCGGGATGGCAGCACTGGTGGCTTTTTTAGTGATAATGTGCAGGCTTCACAGCAGGTTTGGAATGTAGTCAATATGCTGCTTAGGCTTAATAAGGATGTGATTATATGAGTTACGGCAAGATGAATGATTTTATAGATGTCATATCCACCGAACCGATCAAAGATGCGGAAGGGTTTGTAATAAAGGGGGATATCATTTTAGCTTCCTTAAGGGCATATAAAGAGGATCGCCATGGAAATGAAAAATGGGCGAACCGGGCTGCATTTTCAACCGCCACCGCTCTATTTCGTTTCAGGAAAACACCAAATGTGGAGATTACAACTTCCCTCGTCATTACTTGTTCTGATGGGCGATATAACATTGTTAGAGTAGAGGATGTAAAGGGGCGAGGGATGTATATTGAGGTGCTGGCAGAGAGGGTGATTGCAAGTGGCTAAAGTAGATATCAAAATGCCTGAGGACTTTCTTTTAAAGCTATCCCGGCTGGGTGAGAAAACAGATGAAATTCTTCCCCGTATTCTAAAAGCTGGCGGCGAACAACATTTACACCATTTCTATGAGTGTCCTTGACTTCGCTTCGACTTTTCTTACCTGGCCAGAAACTTCGAGCTAT